>Ga0308013_10000373_pt1 | contig 24185 bp, 20 predicted proteins | sample Neamet181_FD_203131 | JGI IMG/M metagenome (GOLD analysis project Ga0308013, IMG submission 203131) | Marine microbial communities from water near the shore, Antarctic Ocean - #181 | ecosystem: Environmental > Aquatic > Marine > Unclassified | place: Southern Ocean | collected 2014-07-25
AGGAATATTGTTTGATCAGACAACCACGATAAACCAATTCTACAGATATATCTAGTCGTAGTTTTTGGTACCGTTATTCGGAATATAAAATGAAGTATAGATTCTAATATATTAGGTTTATCATTCTCATGTACGATGAGAGGTATGAATCTTTCAACCCCGTCCTTTGTTATTTGCTTCTTGATGTAGTAATGTTTTTTCATATCTTATATCTATCGTATACTGTTAGAGGATTTGTAACATGGAGAACCTCGAGTCACCCTGTTGAACCTATATAAGTTTTACAATATAACTTATAGTTTTTTATTTATGGTTCACTACGGAGTCTGTTTAGATTTACGTGACATGTATCTAAAATTAAAGAATGAAAAGGGAATCTCTGACATGTACTCATCACCGTAACAATCAATATAATATCCTATACTGTGTCCGACGACGACATCTTCAAATCCTGGTCTATCTGATAATTTCATTGACCATCTACTCTTTATTGATTTAATCATTCTCCCTGATCTTTAAGTATTTTCACAACATCTACTGTAATTGCACTTGTTAGTTTACTTAAAAATCCCATAATTTAGTTTTGTTTTTATTATTTTAATCTTCTATACCATCGATGTGATGAGTATGACGGGTCTGGTGCTCTACCTCCAACACAATTCAGTGTTCTGCACCAACCTTTCTTATCATATAGTGTTTCATCATCTTTTCGGATAATCTCATCCTTCTGGAGCTTTCTATAATTGACCCAATCAGTTGGTTTATATACTATGTGTTTTTCTGTATGACTCATATTATTGATTTTAAAATATTCATTCTCCCTGATCTTTAAGTTTTAATCTAATATCGATTTTGGTATATCCAAGGTATGAGAAATTGAACCAAGCAACTTTATTAAATATGTAAGTACCAAACATGAAATGTCTAAGTACTCTATTAGGTTTACCTATGATTCCTGTTCCTTCGTCTCTCTTCCACCATATACCAAGTCCATTCTTTTGATATGACTGCTTCTCTCTTATAATAATCGAGGCCTTTCTAAATATCGTAGAAGTTCCAAAGAACAAAGTCTTTGATAAGTATATTGAATTTTTAGCAGTTGCCATTATGCAGATATATTAAATGTACCAGTCGTAGGTTCTGCAAAGTCCCGTACGTTACAATTTATTGGATTATAATCAGGCGACTGATAACTTATCCACCATGGAGAATCCGTAGTTGGAATATATGATGGAATTGGGTTTGACTGTATAGGTGTTGCAATCCATGGATTACCCCAATTCTGAATAGTCGTCGTAGTTAATGTCCAATCCTTAAAATCAGGTAGAATTGTCGAAATCTTTTCTATAAAGTCTCCAAGATTAGTACTCTGTTCTAGTCTAATAGATTTGTTGTCGTAGTCTAATTGTATTTTCATCTTTTTTCTTTTAATTTGCTAACAACTCCTTTCATGTGATCAGGACTTAAATCCATGGCCTCATCGGACATACCCTTCTCTGAGAAGTCTAGTACGAGTTCTGCTAACTCAATGGCTGCTAATACATTATTATCATGAGATAGTTTACCAGTATATGGATTAGTATCTGATGAGCTTAGCATTAATTTTACTGTTTTGTCTGTTTCCATCTTCTTATCTTTTTATTGTTTTATTAATAACTTTCATATTCCAACTTCCGAAACTTCCTTCCATTATCATTGAACCACTTCTAAATTCATCTACTAAATTAGTTCCGACTGATACTGTATTATAGAACTCCTCAGAAACAGGTATTTCGAATTCAATAGCATTCATTTCATCTTTAAGATGTTTTCCTACGTCAAACGACATGTGTGATTGTTTTAATCTAAGTTTAAGAATGAAATACGGAGTGTCTCCTTCCTCATAAATTCCAAGTACAGTTAACTTATCAATCTTATTAGATATGTCAACAGAAAGCTTCTTATTCTCTGTAGTTGCTGTCCTGATAGTGTTCCTGATCTCAGTTCTTTTGACCTTTAAAATATCAAGATCAGATCTTACGTCGGCTTCGTTTTCACATGAAGTTAAGGCTAATGATATTGCTAATATTGCTAAAATTCTTTTCATAATTTATTTCTAATTACCGTAGTCTATTGCTACTAATTTATTGTTAATATATCCAAAACTATCTTTCTTTATTTCTACAGGTAAATGAAAATCTCCATCTATGCAAAAATCGTTTAATTCCTTTTCATTGAATGAATTAAGCTGTTCAGCTCTTTCCATTATTACCAAAAAACCTAAAGGTAAACTAAATAATATTTTAGCTAATCTATTATCTTTAAGTTCATTAAATTCAGTTTCTTGCATGTTTGCAATTAAACCATATAACATTCTCTTCCATCTAAATATGTATGGAAACTTAAATGCATAGTTTCCTATTAGAATAACTAATCTAGAAGAACCATATAACACCTCCATCAGTTATAATTCAATTCGTACATGCTCCCCATCAGGTTTAGAATACATAATGTGTGTTGGTGTAACTTTAAACTTCTCAGATTTTAAAGACTTTACGTATTTAGAACCAGCACCCTTCTTTAAATATGATATAGTACAATGTGGGTGAAAATCAGGATAATCACTAGTAAATGGTAATTTCTTGAGTACTTCATTTGCAAGACTTAACGAGTCTCCTCCTTCTACATCAAACTTTAACACATCATATTCACTTTCAAATAGTGATACATTGTGTAAAGTACATTCATTAAAATATATGTCTGATATAGCATCTTTAACTTGACTATCAGTTACTCCTTTATGTAGACCATATAGTAATGTTATATGAGAATCTGTTTCAAGACCAAATGATGAATCTTCGTCTTCAGTATAAATATCTGTGTCGTCTATCGTGTCGTGAATTTTATTCATTTCAGGGAAATCGAAGTACAACATTACACAACCATAATCATATGATTGATCACTGTCCTCGTTTATAAATTCTTCAAATCTTTTAATTTTATTCATGATAATCTGTTTGTTATTTTTAAAATTGCGTTTTCTTCATCTACTGACATATTCTGGATATTTCTAAACAATTTCAAGAATTCAGTGTGGAGCATTTCATTATGTGGATTATCAAAAATCTCCAAAGGGATTGGACATTCAATATCAATGCGATTATTATCAGTGTTGTGGCTTAGCCAATCCCTAACGTCTTCAATTTCACTGTTTGAGCATTCACTCATAAACTCATCTACATCTACTTCAACGTACGTGCTAATATCTGGCATAATTTAATTGTTTAGTATTATATTAAATAGTTTCCTTTTGTTTATGTTTAGATTCGAGTAATTCATATAGACTCTCGTAACTATATGCTATTGGATTTCCGTCGGAATCTTCAGCGCCATGATTATGTTCACTCTCTATAAGTTCATTGTCTTCGTTTAATCTAGGTGCCGTAGACCAGTCCTTTTGTCCATAGTCATTTTCAAATACAAACCAATCGATCCATTCAATTCCATCCTTGTCGTACACCGCCTCAAAACCAGCGATCATTAACTCATAAAGATACGGAGCTATAGGATATTTACATTCGTGTAAGTCAACTCCGAAGTCGTACCACTTTCTACTGTTCTCTTCTGACTTCTTAAAAGTCATTAGTAATCTTAAAAATATTTCGTATTTCATAATTAAATAGTTTCCTTTTGTTTATTCTGAAATGGTTTTTCATATTCAGGTTCGATCGCTTTCCAAATGATTTGATCATAATCTCTTTCGTCGAATTTCTTCCATAGAACTGCATGATATTTCTTTGGAACATCAGATTGCATCATCCATAACGCAAATTCTTTACGAGACCGTGTCACTTCAGCGTATTCCTTGTAGTCTTTAAAGAATGTCAATGCAGTGTTTTCGAAACACAAGTAATCATCGTTCAGTTCGTTAATTGTAGATCTAATCCACTTATAGAATTCATCAGGTACTCTGTCGACCAACTCGTCTAATGACTTATTGTTTCTTAAGTAATCCCAAACAATTCTATTAGAAACACCCGTAACAATTCTATGTAGTCTGATGTATTCATCCCATTTAATCTTCATTCTAAAACCAGATTCAAAACAAAGTACAACTCCTTCTGAATTGTCTCGTTCTAATTCATTAACTGAATCTAAATTGCTTACATCATGAAGTTCTACAATATCAAATACATCATCGAACGTATCTTGCATGAATTCATGACTTATTTCCTTAAGATTGTCGTTGTTTATAATAGTCAATAAAGTCATCTTAGTTTCGTTGTGGTAGTTACACACAATTCGATTTTCAGGATAAATGATCTCGAATAAGTACGTATAACCTTCAACAAATGAATGAGACGTCTCGATCTTCTCGTCTAAGAACTTCTTAGCGAAGACGGCTTGATCACTTACAAAAGAACCTCTTGTCGCAACTCTAAGTTCTCCATCGTACATAAATCCAATACCAAGTGAACCATCCATTTTCTCTGTTACTTTGAAAGATTCTTTAGAAGGAATATCCCCTTGTTCAAGTTCACTCTTATTAAAGAATTTAGGAAATGGTCGAGCAACTACCTCACCTTCACCGTTTAACACAAGACCTCTACACATCAAAGTGTATTCGTTCCAGTACTTTTCATACTGAGTTTTCTGAGAATAGTTGTAGACGTATAGGTCGTAATCAGCATGTTTACTGCGATTAACATAACCTTGTTCTACTAATAAGTCAAGTGATTTCTTTAAATCTTTCATAGTTTATATGCTATTTAATAAAGCATCTAATTTACCTCTTAATTTATCAAGAGCTTTAACAAGATGTGTTAAATTTTGTGAATATTGGTCGATGCTCATAACCTTCCATAATTTAATTGCTCTTGTAATACTATCTGCATTGAACTTGTTAAATGTTTCTTCGTCATTATCGAAGTTTTTAGCAGTACCAATCTTAAGAGCGTTCTTCCATGTATAATCTACAATTCTTCCAGAAGCTTTAAGTTCTGCTAATATATCAGCATCAGTAAGTTTACTGTTTGTACTTATAGTTTCTCTAGACTTTTCAATTCTCTCTTCGTATTGTCTTATCTCTAAATTTAAACTTTCAGATTTTGTTAATTTCTTAAGTTTTACTTTTAATTCTTTGTAAATTCCTTGATTACCAGTTTTTGGTAAATTTGTTTTTGTAATATATCTGTAGTGTAATACTTGTATGTTATGTCCACCAGCGTAAATAACTTCCGTGTCCAATCTGAATGATTCTGAACCTCTTTGAATCGTTGCAGTAATTCCAATGTTTCCTTTATTGGTAGTGTTTGCATTAATCGTAAGTAATTTATCGGTAGGTTCTGTATATTTCTCTACAGACTTAACCATATCACTGATAATTACTAATCTTGTGATTTTTCTTTCATAATCTGAAAAAGGTAGAGGAGATCTTTTGTTATGATTAGCTTCTGCTCTAGCGACCATGTCTGTTATTGTCACTTCTAATGAATCTAATATATCGTTAATGATATTATTACTGTTTGATTCTGAAATGAATTCGTTGTAGTTCTTAAGATTGTTCATGTTTGCTTTTGTTAATTTGTTATAAGTAAATATAATCATTTAGTTTGACCTAAAAAAATCCTGTGTGTTTATTTTAATATTTTTATTCGTTCCATGAACGATGGAGGTAAGAAGTTGTTTCTTTTTAATAGATTATTGAAACATGCGTCTAAAACATACGTCACAGCCCAATCATCTTCATTTCTTACAGATCGTCCAACGCCTTGCAAAACTGAAATACCCGTTTTCCATTCATACCACTCATTTGATTCTTTCATTTTGGCTTTAATCAATGGATCTCCTAAATATGGATATGGTACTTTAAAGAATATCTGAAATCTACTGGTGTCATCACTTAAATCCAATCCTTCTAATATTGAAGGACCTATCAGAACACCATCATGTTTATTCTTAAACGTCTCAATAGCACCAGATTTCTCTTTAGAGTTACCATAGTCTACCAATCTAAATATATGTTTACTTTCTGTTTTGATGTAATTCATGAACTCATAAGAACCACAATGTATGATTCCTCTCTGACCTTTATGTTTAGATATTATCTTATCTAATAGTTTTACAACTTTAGGCAAACTCTCTGCCCTTTCCTTTACACTAAGTTTATGTCTGTTTATGAATACTATTGGAGATTTGTCGTAATTGAATGAATTACCTAGGCGTATGAACTTTGCATTTTCAATACCCATAATGCTCATAAATGCCTCAGGATTCCCTATCGTCGCACTCATGAACACTTTAAACTTTGCTTTATTGTGTAAGTATCTCTTAATCATCCCACTACTATCAACACACATGAACTTAGCTTCCTCGTCTTCTTGGTCCATTACCATCTTATCGATTCCGACTCTTCCAATAAGTTCTAAATAATCTTCGACCTTGCAGTGAACGTCTTTAATTCTATCAAATGTTGAGAAGATTCTTTGCCAATCTCTTGGTATTATTTTATTATCAAAGAATCTTTTAACGTATGTGTTAGCATTCTTACGTAACATGTTTAAATCTTCTAAGAATTTCATCAGTGCTTCTAATTCTTGAAGAACTAGAACCTTATCACCTTCTATAATATTCTTTACTCGTTTATTTAAACTATCACATGAGATTGATGTACTTATAATACCATAACCCATAAGAAAATCACTAAGATCAATGATTCTATCAACTAAATCATAGTCGATCTTTGGACTAAAATGGTTTTGTACGATATCATCTACTTTATGAGCTTCATCGAAGAATACAAAGTCTCTTTCTTTAAAAGGAACCTCTTTTTCGCTCGCTTCCATTCTATCTTCAACATAATTTCGTTGTATTAACCAGAAACTATAATTTAAAAGGGATATTGGTTGTGTTATTGATCGATCTCTATTGTGGAAATAATCACATGATGCATAACAATGTAGACTTTTAGCTTGATCATACGACATACCCTTAAGTCTACAATCTCCTAATGAAAATGAGAGACCGTTTACTGAACATTCATAATTATCTACACCTCTGATCGAAGGCCACCTTAGACCATACTTATAGAAGTCGCTCTCGTATTGATCTTGGAGACTCAGGTCACTTGTTATTAAATATCCAGTATTTCCTAATTCTTTTAAGATATGGGACGACCACATCGCTATAAGAGACTTACCCGAACCCGTCGGAGCATCTATAACTAATGTTGATGTGGGATCTTCAATGTACGTTTCACATATCTTAAAGATTATTTCTCTTTGATTCTTACGAAATTTAAAATCATCTCCGAATGTTTTAGAAGATATTGCATTATCTATAATATTGTCTATCTCATGTTTCATTCAGTATATGTTAGTCGTTATAAGATATTATATCGTATAATTTGTAAAAGTTTACATACAACTGAAGTATCTTTCACCACGATCACATAATATAGTTAGAACATTACAATCTGCTTCGTTCTCCCATTGCCAATTGTTCGCAGCCAATACATTCGCTCCAGAACTTATTCCAACGAATATTCCTTTAGATGCTAAATGCCTTGCATGTTTAATCGCATCGTTAGTTTTAACAGTAACTACCTCATCAACAAAATCCATGTCAACTAAGAATTTACTACCATCACCAATACCTTGAATACCATGAAGACCTGGCGTTCCACCGCTCATAACTGGACTTTCAGCTGGTTCGACTGCAATAATTTTCATATCTGGCCATTTCGTCTTTAAGTATCTTCCAACACCCATTAAAGTTCCACCAGTTCCAGTTCCGGCTACAAACGCTTTAGGTGGTTCAATACCATCCTTAATATATTGTTCGTATATTTCTGGTCCAGTATGTGTAAAGTGTGCTAATTCGTTTAAAGGATTATGAAATTGATTACAATTAAACCATCCATTAGCTTTAGACATAACGTCTCGTACCATTATCGCACGTTCAAAATCACCAGCGTCGACCTCTCTAAGATGTGCTCCATAAAAATTGAACATCTTCTTACGCTCTTCACTCATGTTTGAAGGCATTATGATTTCCATCTTATAGCCTCTTTCTGCCGCTAGCATCGCTAAAGCAATACCAGTGTTTCCTGATGTCGCTTCACATAAAGTGTCTCCGGGTTTGATCAATCCTCGTTCTTCGGCATCATCAATGATAAATTTTGCCATTCTATCTTTTACCGAACCGCTAGGATTCATAAATTCAGCTTTACCGTATATCTTATACTGGTCTCCTGTGTTAATTTCAAGTAGTGGAGTATTTCCAACTGAATCACTTAGTTTTTGCATGGTTGTTATTTATGGTTTTATATACGTTCTAATCCTATTAGATGTTCTTCTTTTATTTCATGTTTGAATTCTGATGAGCATAAGTCTAAATGATCTTCATGGATATGTGCACCATAATTGCTACCACCTCTCTTCAAATCAGCAGTCTTATTTAAAACAAATCTAGTTGCAAATACATAAGGATATATCTCGAAATATCCTGACTTTTCATTTAAGTCATAGAATACTTCACCAAATATAAATCCTCTAACCTTATCATATCCACTCGCTTGATGTGTACTATAATATGCTTTACGAGTACCATTTACAAGTCTACTCTTGACTTGAATAGGTGCATTATATAGTTCAATATCAGATTCTCCGTATCCATGAGACCATTTTTTACCAAAAGCATGATGTAGTGCTAGTTCTGCACAAAATCCAGAGTATCTCTCCACTTTTGAAAAGTAACTTCGAGCTTCATTGTAATCGTCTTCCGTAAATGGTAGTTTCAGTTTTTGCATTTTGTTTTATTTAACTTTAGGAATATCTGTCTCGTACCATCCTCTACTATTGTGTATATTCATTACGTCTGTAAAATACTTTTCATACATGACAGCTACATGTTCTAGAGTGAATTTATCTGCAAATGCTCTACATTCATCAGAACTAATCTTTCCTTCATCTATATTCTTTGCAGCTTTTAAGTAATCGTCAAAGGTTCTACATCTATAACCAGTAACACCATTTACGTTATTTTCAGTGAATGAACCCCAATCAGATGTTATTGTTGGAGTTCCGGATAGAAGGTTTTCTATTTGAACACCTCCGAATGGTTCAACATACTGTGATGCGATAAATGAACCTTTAGCCTTTGCCATTAGATCTTTACGTTGTTCAATATTTACATATCCAACGAATTCTACGTTCTCAGGCCAATCATGGTTTTCGTATTCAGGAGCGAGTTGACCTGCTACCTTTAGTTTCAATCCGAGATGTTCACAAACTTGAAGGGCTATATTGACACCCTTACCGTCATATACTCTACCTACAAATAAGAAGTAATCTTCTTTAGGCACTGTGTGATCGAAATCATCCTTATCGAAATAGTTTGGAATTACTACGTCGTAGTTTTTCTGTTTACACGTACCGACTGCATCTAATCCACAATATGCGTGATAAATCGCATATGATTCAAATATTTTGTAATCAGCCCAATGGCCACTGGCGTAACCGATACCGGGTTCAATTATAATCAAATCTTGATGTGCATCACATATAGGTCTCACACCAGCACCCCAGAACGGTAATATAATGTCATGTTCCTCTTTCCTTACTTCTATTTCAGATATAGCATTTGCAAAGAAAGTTTGATGAGCTTTGTCTGACATGTCAAATTTAAACATCTTAGATTTATAATCGTGAGTACCATACGTCTCCTCCCATACCTTATTAGTAATAACAGTGACATGTTCCGTACATACTAATTCAGAATCCTCATGACCATAATGAATAACAGTATGTCCTCGATCTGTCATCATTTTAGCGAACTTTAATACCTTTTGAGTATATGCACACGCACTGAATTCACTATTAGTTATGGTATGGGGTAACCCCAATACATGAAATCTTAATTTGTTTTCCATTTTAATTTATTTCTTTTGATTATTTTGCCGACTTATAATTCACAACAGCTCTAAAGATACCTAAAGATAACCATGAGATCATAAAACCATAATTGCTATTATCATATGAATGTAGTGCTATGATAAGACACATAAAAGGTACTTCGACTTTTTCCCAGAAAGAAGGGAACTTTGATAAAAATGTATTCATTTTAAAGGTTTAAATGTTAGTATATTATATATGTAAATTTGTTTGTATAGTTATATACACATACTTTATTTTGTTTACGGAAAAAGGTTGCTCTTTCGAACAACCTTTCTTTAAACATTTAAAGTTTAACCTAGTGTTTAGCTCTGATAGCCTTAATCTTTAATTCTGGATGGTCCTTAGCGACCCCATCTATGATTTTTATATTTTCCATATCGTCGTCAAAGAAAGTTAACGAGGTGTAACCCATGCCAATGAACTCCGTGAACGCTTGTTTCTTTCTATCTGCAATATTCCCTTTAAACTTATGAACAGGATCATTAACAGCAAATATTAACTTCTTATCAACATGAAAACCAACATGTTCTTTTAACCATTTGAAGATCAGGTCCCTATCATCTCTTGCTGTAATAACACCAATTGCATTACCTCTCTTATAGTTAACTTCTAAGACACTTAAATACTTTTGAATTAGTTTACCAGCTTTTAATATATCAATGGATCTAAACTCATCGAAATTCAAAACATGCTTAGCGTTAGATTGATACGTATTAAAATCTTCCGGAGAAAGTGAAAAACTATCACCGCTATCCATGTCCGTTACTACGATCTTTGCATCAGTTACAGTTAATGTATCATCTACATCAAATATAAATATCTTAGATTTTGAATATCCTTCGTTAGTCTTCATCTTTATATTCTTCAATTTTTTTATTTACTCTCTCTGTATCGTGTGAGAATATAGCCCATTCGTGTTTATCAAGTGGTAATCGATATATGACAGTTTTTGCAATAAATTCTATTATATCCTCGGAACACTCACCAGTATCTATCCAGTGAGTGTATTCTTCGGTTGTTATTTCAAATCTATTACTTTCCATCTATATTATATAAGGATTATATAATTTGTTTACGAGCACATAGGTCCAGGGTATAAAGTACCTCCATACCCTGTACGGAGAGGGATCCATTTAAATACCTGGACTCCATCTGAGTAATATCCTTCAGGTGCTGCACGTACCAAACCACTGTCTGTGTAAAATCCGGAAGAAGATGCAATGCTAGTAGCACTCGCATCTATATAATACTTACTCACATTGTTCATGTGTCGTAATTTACATGCATGTTTAGACGATACCATAGTATGTGAAAGATTGATAGGTGCACCGATTACAAATTGCTTTATAGGTCCTAGTTTTTTACCATCAAAATATCTTGAAATTATACCGTCACTATATATTCCAATAGGAGGTTTGGGACCAGGATATCTAGAGCCAGCAAATACTGATGTTTCAAACGTACTACCACTATAACTTAATACATACCCACTACTATTCGTAGGTTCGGATGTCGGGGTATATGACGGAGGTGAAGCTGATTCACCAGCAGCCCTATCTACACAGCTCTTCTTCACCTTTACAGCTCCCCTACGTCCAAGTACACCGTATGAAGTACCATCAGATATGAGCGCTTGCATTGGTGTTAGTCCGGTACTATGCGCTAAAATTAAATCGCCTTTGTAGAATGCGTTAGTATCAGGAGTGTACGAATTTAAATTTGCAGGTTGTATAAACATGTATATCGGAGTTGCTTCACATACACTAGAATCTATTGTATGATTACCTAACGAGACTCTAAATCTACCTAGGTCGGAAACATACTGAACTTCACCTGAAACCACATACATATAGTTGATATTATCTCTATAATACCCGTCAGCTAGATCTACTACATCGCCGAATTGGTTTTGTGAAAATACAGTTGTGCTGAGTACATATTTAAACGGGATAGGACCTAATACATCGGCATTAGTAGTCCATATAAATACATCTAAGTACCCTGGTGCTATTTCTGTAAATAAGAAATCAGGAGTTAGCGAAGCTGAAAATACAGTAGCAATGCTATCAGTATATGTACACGTTCCGTATGTTCCGGATAAGGTACCACTAGACATTTCTTTATATCTGCTAACTTCATCGTAATAATAACCATCAGGTGCTTTTGCGAAAGTAGAAGAAAAAGTATCTGGATTTTTTCCAATGACGGTTATAGTCTCTATATAAAGCTCGCCGGTATAATCCTTAAACGCAGTTGACGCTATATCCGCTATATCTCCATAATTATACGGATCATAATCTAATATAGCTGCAGGTTGAGTTATTGTTACTGGTATTTTATACGGAATAGCAGTACCGGCACCATAAGGATTATCTTGGTCACATGGTAATACAGGAAGATCGTCAGATTCATCCCCTGGTGATCCGTTATCGTCAATAGGATCCGACCAGACGAGTGGTATGTTACCACACCACCATGCATTGAAAGATAGATTTCCGTTCGACATAGGTCTAACCATAGTATATGTATATGTTGCATTATCAGCAGCATCAGTACCTAACACGAACACATAGTATGCGGTCGTAGTGTGTTGATTCCATCTGTTAGGGGATATGTTAGTATCATATTTCCATAAATGAGTGTCTTCTGTATTGATATGAAAAACGCTAGTTACTGGCCAGTCGTTCCAACTAACATCACATACGTCAACACCATCGAGTGTTGCATATTCTCCGATCCGAGAACCATTATATCGTATAGCTTCGCTCCATGTTCCATTGTACCATTGCTTGAACATTGGTTCAACTTGTGCATTGGTATATAAACCGTCGCTTGGTGTTACATATTTTGTAAAATCATGTCCTCCTATAGTTACGACAGTTTTATTAATCATTTTAAAGCCGTTAAGCCCAAGTGACTGTAAACTATTGTTTATGTAAAACTCATTAACTGCTGGTAGTTCAGGTAGTGTCGGTACTGTTTGTAATGATGATAGCTGTACACCAAAATCACTATACGCACTAATATCACTAATATCCTTATATCTTATACCATCACCTATTTCTGGTCCGTATCGCATCTCAGATAATTGCACTCGGCCGTCTTGTATTAAAAAATAAGACCACTCAGATCTATATATAGCGTCGGGCAGTGCCGTAAAATCACCAAGGAACAATGTATATGGTGTTTTAAGCCAGTGTGTTGTAGATACTTGATCACCTACTAAATGTATTGCAGAACCACCACCAGCAGCTACAGTTAAATCATAATTTATAGCATCGTTATTCAATGTAATAGACGTGTATTGAATATATTCACCACCGACATTTAACGTACCACTAGGAGACCATGTACTAGCGTCTGAACTTACTACAATAACAATATCAGTTGCAGCATTAAATTCAGATATAATATCTGCAGTTTGAAATGAAGAATCATCTATTTGATCAGCATGTACACTGTTCAAGCAGTAGTCTACACTACTGTCTATTAGTGCGGCATGATCATATGTATATACCTGATCATACACCCATGTATGATCATAATTAGAAGCAGCAATATAATCATCAATGACGCCTTTCACAGTATTATTGCTGAAGTATGAAGCAGATGACGGATAGAAGCTAACATTGTTGTTATTATTAGTGATCATGAATTTTTGGATGGATTGCGAGGTTGCCATTAACACAATACAATCACTGAATGCACTAAATGTAGTACCATCGAATTCACTGTAATAAGTATCAACACCATATGTACCTGGAACTGTCACGAGATCAACTCCATACCCATCTTGGTATAAGTGTACTGTACCTGGATTTGTTATTATATCTAATAATCTTAGATATGGGGTAGCAGCTACACTATTAGTATAATATTGAACTTTATTGTTATCATGAGTATCTTCACATGTGTAGTAACTTCCATGCGTAGTATTCGCAGGTGTGAATGATAACCATATCGATGTTTGTGTTTCGAATGACGTACATTCTATATTACTTGTCGGGTGCCACGCAGTGGTTGTAGCAGAATCATATATATGTACCGGGAAATCTGTATGATACGTGGAGACAAAAACTTCTACAGCAGAATATGTTGAATTAGTCGGGCTGTTACTATACATACCGAGCGGTGCAAATACATATCCCGTCGGTTCTACATGGAGTGATACTGGTCCACCGCCCATGTATATCCTGTATATTGTATCATGTACGATGTCTGCTGTCATAGAGCAAATAGAAAGAGCATCACTACCTGGCGGTGCCCAGTATATATTGTCTTGGTTAGTCCCATACACGGTAACAGTTCCGCCCCATATTGTATTTAACGGGTTGTCTTGAATCGTAGGGCATGTGATATATGACGTTGAACCATCATCATATATTTCAACGACACCTGGTGTTTCAGGATACGTTACTATATCTATACCACCTTCTGTAGTTTCGACACCAATCCTGTCAGAGTAGAAACCAGCAGCTGGCTGTACTATATAGAATTGACTTGTAGAAAATACTGATGAATTACTAAGAGTAGTACCGTCAATGTATAATGATATTTCATCTCCAGCAATGGTCTCGTTACTTAATGCCCATATATCATGGCTTTTTCCTTCATATCTACCACATGCATATCCTGCAGTTGTCGATGCATATGATAACGTTAAACTATTAGTATACATTAAACATGCGTTCATGTTAGCATCAGTTTCTATCGATGATAACATAGTGTTATTAAAACCTATTAAGACGCCATTCGTATCTAAACCAACATCAAAATATCTTATAATGTTGGCAGCTTCGTCGTATAAATATATGGACGCAGGTATACTACCACCTACATTACTCGTGTAAAGTTCAGTTGCATCTGTAAATACTGCATCATCGTTAATGTAGTATTCTGTAGTTCCAGTAGTACTACAGATTTCTTCATATACATCTGCAGTAATAACAGTGATAGTCGTCGAATATGTGGTACATGTTTCATTTGATGTAAATGTTGAAGTACTCTCAGCCCAATCGCGTCTAATGTCAATTGAAGTTTCTCCGTCATCCGCATATCTTTGTAGATATGTAGATGTGGGTGCGTACGCAGTGCCTCCCCATTTATTATTATACAAATACATGGCATCGCCCAGCGTCACAGCTCCAACTTCAACAAAAAGCGGTGTAGTACTAATGTTATTATCTAAGATAGTACACACATTACCTGTATTTGAATGAATAAGATATAGTGGTATTTGTAGAATACATTCAATAGTATCTGAAAAAATACCAGATGGACTCAATTGTCTAACAAACCCACCAGTATCGTCACCATGAAAGAGTGCGTAATTTCCTATCGCTGGTGCAAATTCACTACCGGGAATGCTATACTTCCCAGCTGTAGTATTATTATATATTGCAGTTGCAGTAGCAAAATCATCAGTGTTTATATAATAATCAACAGGATTATCAATATCACATGAAGAGACATTAAATTCGCTAGATACAAACCCGCTAGTATCTAAAGTTATAGGGAAGTTTGTATTACAAATACTATTCAATACTTCATAATCCCGCATTTCAGCTGCTGTTATAGGATACGGCCATTGCCAACCATATGATAAGTACCAGTAATGTACGTTCGCATCATGTAATTCAGTGTCGTAATATGTATAAAATGTAGTGTATTTATACGTGGAGATATTAGGGAATGCATCTTTTGAAAATATGTTATTATATATACCTAGTATGTCTGAAGAACTACCTACTAATGGTAGTCCGTCAGCATCGGTATTATACTCGATATAGACTGTCGTAGGCTCTATAGCTTCAGCTGAATTGAAATTTTCACATAAATCGACATTACTAGACGACACATGAATCGATACTGGAGTATATAGATCACTGCAATTATATTGGAGGGAAGCAATACCATTAAATCCGATAAATGCGCTGCCATTCCATAATCTCCAAATAATACCATCAGAGTAAATACCATAAGGTGCGTTAACATATGAAAACGCATTCGTTGTATCTGAATATAACATTCCTGCACTAGTGAAATCATCAGTGTCCATCTGTAATGATACATGTAACGATGAGGATCCATCATTACATGTACTAAATACAGCTGTACCCGCAACTTCATCTATATTCAATGGTAATACGTATGAATGAAATCTTAAACTAATGTCTACTAGAACATTGCAATTATATTCCAAAAAAGTATTAGGGGAGAACTCACCGTCCAATACCGCTCTACTAAAGTTGGAATCATTTGCGAAAGTACCAGATATTACCGGATCGGATTTATCTTCAAATCCATATAATGTTCCTACCGCATCTGAAAGGTCAGTACCGTTTATGTAATAATCGGCACTTAAAAGTCCTACGTCATTGGGGCATAAGTCGGATGTAACTGTTTCATTGTAGTATAGATTTATCAATGTCATTGTATCACATGCCGTATAATCTACCGAATCAAAACCAATTGTTGTAGTTTCAGTACTAGTACCGTTAAAATATCTATATCTCCTGTCGTTTGTTTCTAATCTAGAATAAAATCCTGAAGGTGCGATACCGTCGTTGCTACCGTCAGGAGAACCTGTCGGTAACGTGTACAATTGGGTTGCATCGTAGAAAAATAGCGAATCACCATAGTATGTCTCCCTATCAGTGTTGTAATCCATTAAACATACAACATCACTGCTTTCATTAAATGCCAATGAGTATGAGTATAAAGCACCGCATGTAGAGAACTGAAGCCCTACTGAATATATACCTGAGGCGTATGTCCATTCTATGAAATTAATACCGTTAGAATACATACCAGGATCTGCTTCGTCTGCACCTAAATGGTCTTTATATATCATAAACCCTGGTGTTGACGTATCAGCATCAGTAAATGTAGCTGTACTTAAATAGAATATCGATTCGGATCCCGATGTACATGCAAATTGTGTACTAGTTGATGAATTATACGTCAACTCTATTGCAAAGTAACTATCACATAGATATACATCGCCCATGATACCTTCGGGTATTTCGGTTGTCGGAGATGTCCAGTTTCGAGTGTAAGTTCCATCAGTGTATGAACCACCAGGCGAATGGGAGCTACCGTATATGTTACTATACAGATGTGTCGCAGTACTTAAATCTGTAAAGTCAGCGCCTACATAGTGTTGTGTGTATTCTACAGCAGACTCACATGATTCTCCAGTTTCAGTATGTTTTAAATTAAGTGATGTAATCTCATATGTCGAACAATTGAATGTCTCAGATAATGTGTATAATAAAGATTCTGAATCTTGTATATGTTCTCGGTGTTCTGCAGATGAATTAAAGTAAAAACCGGCTGGAGCTGGTTCTACAGAGTATGGATCCATATATATTCCGGATGCACCTGCAAGAGTACCATTACCAGAAACATAGAACACTTCAGAGCTACCTTGGAATATAGCTGAGTCAGCTATGTATAAAGTACTAAGGTAACATTCATGTGCGACATCATCTAAGTCAGTTCTACGTGATAAATTAATTGAATCTAGTGGTTCGCATGGTATATTCGAATGGGAATCCATAGTCGAAGCTGAAATATACCCTTCTACTCCAAAACGTATATTTTCTTGTTGTATACTAAATGAATTAATACCATCTGAATACATGCCCGATGGCATCAAATCTCCCCATGCATTAACTGAATACAAAGAGATTTCTACTGTTTCTTGTGTCTCAGTGTCTATATATGAGTGTACCAGCTTATAGACTAGAATACCACCCGTATCGAAATACGCATTTTCACAGGCGTCTAGCACCGATACATCGCTGTTATACCAATATGCACTACTAGAAATATATGTTATACATCTAGCGTCCATATTGTCCGGATCATACGGCTGTTGAAACTGTCCATCTATGTAGTTCCATAATCTCATACGATTAAGTACCGGATCGTGTAATACGACATGACCTGTGGATGACATGTCATACATTGTGATTAAATTTGCATCTGAATCTAAATACTCCCCGTCTATTAAATCTGACCCATGTTCAGAACTATATAATAAACTTGCACCCGTAATATCTACTTCATCTGTCGATATCCATGCAGTTATATATGTGTCTGTACCGCATATATAATTTGGAGAATCTATATTAATATTGATACTCACCCTATCGGCACATGTAACAGGATCTCCCATTATACCTGTAGTATAATCCCAATATACGGCAGTAACGAATGAATCTACTGGATTGATATAGAAGTAATATCCCGTATCTGCACGTGAACCGGCCCACTCATCATTATATAGAACCGAACATGTTGATATATCAGTAGTATCACCGTAAAGATTCTGTGTTGTTGGTGTATCTGATGTTAGAGTGCTGCATAAATCAAAGTCTAAACTCCTAACTGTATTTGTTACATTGTAATGTAGAACACATGGGATATTTGTTAAACTTGGATTATTAACGTAAAGATTTTCTATTGTTATTGGTAAAAAACCAATGAATTGATTATATAAATAAAGACTACCGTCAGATGCTAATATATATGAACCACTGTTCGGTGTTATTGGATTACATTCGTCAGTACTTAAATAATATGACATTGCTCCAGTCAATGAATCAGACGATCCTGGTACTAATATACTAACAACTGCAGAACTACACAAATGCCTAGCCTCATCATTAAATTGTAATGTGAGCGGGAACGGTGTCTTTAATTCACAATCTGTAAGAAGAGTCAATGTTTGTTCAGAAGCGTCCCATGATTTAACTACTAATAGTCGCTTGATTATAATGTCATCAGGATATATGATTTCATTATATCCGTCAGAAAAAATGGTAGTCGAATCACTCAAGTCAGTTCCATCAAAATTCACCATAGAGGATGGTATTTCGTCACATATACTGCATTCTATGTTATCTACAGGTTCTAGTACTGCGCTGTTAGCAGAGGGCTTGATTAGACAATATGATACTTCGGGAGTATCTATATCACCTACAAACTCGAAATTATAGTATGGCCGTACATATTTACTATAGCTTGCACCGAAGGTTATGTTACCATTAAATTCTACAGGTGCCCCACCATGCGGTTCAGTGTACAATGTATCTAAAAGAAATATAGCTTCACTATCTGACGATACCCTCGACATTGTTGTAAGTGCGTATGCTGTTATCTCATTAAAACCGTCTTCCCAGTTGCTACAAAGTCCAACAGTTGACTCGTCACTAGATGGAGAAGCATAAAACAGAAAAGAGTTTAGTTCCTGGGCACAGCTATTGAAGATGTCTAATGTATCTCCTTCTGTATAATCATGGAAATAACCATCTGCTTCATCGTCGACTGCATTAGGATAATATTTACGCCAAGTGTTTGAGTCTGAAAGGTATATTGATTCCTCGTCACCATATTCATATTGCAAACGACCATGTCTATTTCTATATACTATATTTGCGTCATCTAATATGAACGTATTATTTCCGTCAATATCAACCATGTATACTTGTGCGTAATCAAGTGTTCCAGAAATACTTTCAGCTTGACTACAAGCAGTACCATGTAAAGTTAAATCTCTTCCTATTAAACTTTCAGCGAATATACTAAAAGTATCATCATTGGCTGTAAGTACATTATCATCGCCAATAAATCCCCATGAATTACCAGTGAGTGTAGTTTCATGATTATATGCAAATATAGAATTGTGTTTTTTAGCTACACTATATATTTGTATAGCGGGCTGTTGAGCTGACTGATGGTATGCAGATGAAATTGGTCGGAAAGCTAGAGAGATATACTCTGTGTTAGGAATATATACTACCGTTACTTTATGATAATATGAACCAACTCCTCTTACTATAGCTTCTGAGCCATCTTCAAATACAGATTTTAAAAGTGCGATATTGTCCCACACTAAATATCTATAAAACTGACCTTCACCTAAATCAGGAAACCCAATATTACTATGGAAGAACGTAGCTGCAGTTGCATGATATTCTAAAGTATATTCAGTTAATGATGCACTATCACTAGCTTCAAGAAATGCAATTGTATGTACATCATTTAGTACTGACACTGGTAACATATCAGTGTCGTGGTACATGTATTTATAATCATAATATGTGTCTAATACGTCAGCATGTATACTACGAGCAGGATCCATCCAAATACCATTACTAGTTTCAATAGTAGTTCCGTCTATGTAGTATTGATTATCAGTGAATAGACCCATTGTTAATGCGGCAGCAGTTTGTGTAGAACCTGGTACATAAGGTAATCCTGCCGGACCAGATATTAGTCTGACCTTCGTACTCTCATTAGCAGCAGAACACCATGTTGGTGGATAGCCAGCATCATCAAAAGCACCGTCATGATATTTTCTAACCTGATCGGTTGTTGCATAATATCCATTAGGTGCATGTACGGTACCTTCCCTGTCAGTATATAACGCTGTTAAATTCAAAAACGAAGAAGCTTCTTCGGTTTTGTTTATGTACTTTATAACATCATAATCTACCCATGTATTTTCGCTACATGCAGAGATAGGTACTGTACTATGGTACCCTATGTTCTTTATAATCTTTCCAGTTGAGTGGTATATTTCTATAATCATAGTATATATATTCGATGTTTATTTATGATGTTTTCTTATGGAGTCGGTCCGAATTTTACGGATAGCGTTAATCCTCTAGCTGAATCGGATGTAGTAGCAAGAGGCATTACTACATGTAGATAATATCCTATAGTAGATCCATCCATACCTGTGGTCATAATGTTATTGTCAATATCACCATCAATTAACAATGCTTTCCCAGCATATAATCCTGAAACTATAGTAAATGCAGCTAATTCGACTTCAGCAGTAGGAGCACCAATAGACACTTCTGTTAAATATATATTGTATACTATACTTGTACCTGCAGAAACACTTCCATACGATAACGTTAATTCCGTTATATTATTATAGTTTGGCGTACCTGCTGGTATAAATACCCTCTTACTAGGAAGATCTGTATCTGTGAATGTTTCGTCAAACGGAATTATTTGCATTATTGCATAATTAATATCAAGACCAGAAGGACCAGAAGGACCCGTAGCACCTTCAACTGTAACACCAGCTTCTCCCTTTGCTCCGACATCTCCGTCAAATCCTACAATTTTACCTATATGGTCAAATGTATTATCTCCTTTATACATGATACCATCTCCTGGAAGTATAGCAACTATAGGAGTCACGTCATGTATTTCTACTTGATGTGCATCATTAAATACGTCAGCACCTGCAGCAATAAAATCTTCTCCATGTGCTAGTATAAATACATCACCAAGTAGAGGTGTATAGTCTTCTAATGTACCATCTTTCATTTGTACTTTTGTGAGGTGCGGTGTTCTAATATTCATTACAACTCCGTTTACTCCGTCTACACCTTTTGCGCCAGTAGGACCTAATAACGGTCCAGTGTGTCTAAAACCGTCATCCGTATTCTGCCACATAATACCATCTCCGGTAGATACATTTGCAGAATCTAAATAATCAGAACCCGACAGTGTCGTATATTCTTGTGATGTTCCTCCACTTATTATAAATGTGTAACCTAAATATATCGTACTAGATCCTGGTGTAGTATCATCTATTTCATATGGATCTGATAACATACCAGTGTTAGACGCATCTATGAATGATATTAGCTCTCCTGGTGTTATTGTTGCCATAATATTCATACTATCTCCAGCATCACCTTTTTCACCATAAAGACTTGCAACCCATACGTCTACATTTGCATTTGCGCCAGTAGAACCAATTGCAGCAGCATGTGCTGAAACACCAGTAGCACCAGTAGCTCCATTAGGTCCATCTGGACCAGTAGAACCCTTAACACCAGTTACACCAATATCACCTTTAGTTCCAGTTACACCTATATCACCTTTAGTTCCAGTTACACCAGTATCTCCTTTAGTTCCAGTTACACCAATATCACCTTTAAGACCAATGTCACCTTTAGTACCAGTTACACCAATATCACCTTTAGTACCAGTATTACCAATTTCACCTTTAGTACCATCTTCACCTTTAGTACCAGTTTCACCAATTTCACCCTTATTACCTTCAGGACCTGTACTACCCCTAGCGCCAGTAGAACCTTCAGGACCAACGTCACCTTTAGCACCAGTATCACCTACACCAGTAGCACCTACACCAGTAGCACCTAAACCACCATCTTCACCTTTAATACCCGTATTACCTTTAGGACCTATAGCACCTTTAACACCAATACCAGTAGTACCCGTATTACCTTTATTACCCGTAATACCAGTAGTACCTTTAGGTCCAACGTCACCTTTAGAGCCATTGCTACCTAAAGTACCTTTTTCACCCTTAGCACCATCTTCACCTTTAGCACCATCTTCACCATCATCTCCAGTAATAGGTCCTGTATTTTGCCATCCAATACCGTTCCATAATATACCGTCACCTATATTGACGTTAAAATATGCTATACCAGCATTTGCATTTGCAGTAAAGTTGACATTGTCAGCTTCCTGTGTAGAAACCCATATATCACCGATATCCGGGTCCTTACCATTTATTGTAGAGATATTCGCACCACCCATGATTAATATACCATTTCCAATATCACCTTTCACACCGGTAGCACCAATACCAGTAGCACCGGAAGCACCGGCAGGACCAACATTACCTAAACTACCAACTTCACCTTTAACACCAGTAGCACCTAAACCACCAACTTCACCTTTAACACCAACTTCACCTTTAGTACCAATAGGACCAACATCACCTTTAGTTCCAGTTTCACCAGTTTCACCTTTAAAACCAACTCCACCTTTAATACCAGGATTACCTTTATGTCCAATAGCACCTTCCATTCCTTTTTCACCAGTTTCACCTTTAGTACCTTCTCTACCAGTAGCTCCATCTTGACCAGCATCACCTCTTGGTCCTAAAGGACCAAGAATACCTTTATTACCTTTAGCACCAGCCGCACCTTTAGCACCGGTAACACCAGCTGTACCCTTAGCACCAGTATTACCAATATCACCTTTAGTACCTATACCGTCCTTACCTTTAGTACCATTAGTACCTGTATTACCAACTTCACCTTTAATACCGTCGGCACCAATTTCACCTTTAGTACCAACTTCACCTTTAATACCGTCGGCACCAATTTCACCTTTAGTACCCAAACCAGTATCACCTTTAGTTCCAGTTACGCCAATATCTCCTTTAGTTCCTGTTACACCAATATCACCTTTAACACCGATGTCTCCTTTAGCGCCAGTCACACCAACAGTACCTTTAATTCCAGTATCACCAACTTCACCCTTAGTACCTATAGTACCTTTAGGTCCAACTTCACCTTTAATTCCAGTATCACCTTTAGCACCATCGTCTCCTTTAATAGGACCAACGTTTTTCCATATAGTACCAGTCCACATTAAACCATCTCCTTCAGTTAAATCTGATAGAGTAGTTGTAGATGAATCTGGATTTGTAAAGGTATATGTTGATGCAGTTGGGGTTTCTGTAAGAATCCAAACATCGCCATTAATCATTGTTGTTTCTCCATCTATAAATGCTGCAGTATTTGAACCCGCAATAGCTATGCTATTACCTCCAGAACCTTTAACACCTGTGTTTCCAGTTTCACCCTTTTCACCAGTTTCACCAACTCCAGTTTCACCTTTATAACCTTTAATACCAATATCACCAGTATTACCTACTTCACCTTTAGTTCCAGTATCACCCTTAGTTCCAACACCAGTATCACCTTTAGTACCAGTGTTACCCGTAGTACCAACATCACCTTTAGAACCAACATCACCTTTATCGCCAATACCAGTCTCACCTTTAAAACCTTTAGTTCCAATATCACCTTTAGTTCCACTATCACCTTTAGTTCCAATATCACCTTTAGTACCCATAGTACCTTTAATACCAATATCACCAACTTCACCTTTAGTACCGGTTACACCAATATCACCTTTAGTACCTATCGAACCATCTTCTCCTTTAGTTCCAGTTATACCTGCTTCACCTTTAGTTCCAGTTATACCTGCTTCACCTTTAGTACCAATATCACCTTTAGTACCAACAGTACCACCATCACCTTTAGTTCCAGTTACACCAACATCACCTTTAGTTCCAGTTACACCAATAGAACCCTTAGTACCCTTAATACCAACTTCACCAACTTCACCTTTAGAACCAGTGTTACCAGTGTTACCAACATCACCTTTAGAACC
>Ga0308013_10000378_pt1 | contig 23945 bp, 24 predicted proteins | sample Neamet181_FD_203131 | JGI IMG/M metagenome (GOLD analysis project Ga0308013, IMG submission 203131) | Marine microbial communities from water near the shore, Antarctic Ocean - #181 | ecosystem: Environmental > Aquatic > Marine > Unclassified | place: Southern Ocean | collected 2014-07-25
GGTAACCCCCAAGCTGCTGGCAACGCTCGCGCATGCCACGAATTCCGAAAGATTTTGATTTTTTAATATCCTGATCTGATATTCCACGACCATTATCGGTTACCTCAAGATATATCCATCCATCTTTTTCAGAAAGACGAACCTGTAGTCTTGAAGCATTAGCATGCTTTGATATGTTTGTTAGAATCTCCTGAAAAATCCGAAAAATAGCTACTGACAAATCTGAGTCCAATGGAATTTTATCGCTGTCACAAGTGACCCGGTACCGGATCCTTTCACGTTCACAGAATTCCTTTGCCTGCCATTTAATAGCAGCCACAATCCCACAGTCCAAAATCTCCGGGTGTAAATCCATTGATATTCTGCGTGTGCTGTCAATGACTTGATCGACTAGAGACTCAATTAATCCCGCTTTTTTTATATAAGAAGCTGGTTTATTTGCTACATCCTCATCCCATGATAGTAATTCACTTTTAATTGTAGTTAGAATATCTCCAATATCACCATCTATTTCTCTTGCAATCCTTGCACCTTCCTGTTCTTTAATTTTCTGTAAATATGAAGAAAGTTCAGCCAATTGTTCGCGAGAATTGGCTATTTCATTTTCAGCCAACTTGTTACTAGTAATATCAATTACAATTCCATCCCATAAAATAACATCATCAGAAATCTTTTTAGGGGTTGCACGTAAGCTAATCCACTTTAGCTCAGTGTCTTTATCTATCTGAATGCGTCCCTCCCAGTGCCAAGGAGAAAGATTATTTGCTGAGGCAGTCATTGAATCACTATAAGATAATTCATCCTGAGGTATCACTATATCTAGAAACAAACCAGGCTTGTCCATAATAGCTTCCGGATGTAAACCAAGTAGCATTAATGAACCATCACTTACGTATGGGAAGCTTGTTTCTTTTTGCTCTTTAAGCATAAACTGAAACATTACTCCAGGAAAATTTGAAGAAATTGAACGGAGTCTCTCCTCATTTTCCTGTAAATCTAATTGTAATTGTTTTAATTTATCCGCCATGATCAATATTATTTAGTTGCCAACATAATAAGTATTGTAACGTGTACTAGGAGCTCTTAGCATTAAGGGCATTAATCTTAAGAAGAAGTAATTATAAGAGACATGCCCTAAGAAAAGGAATGAATATGTTATGCAGGATTATTGAAGTTTAATCTAAAAAAAACGAGTGAGAATAAGGATTAAGCAAACGTCACTACTTCTGATTAAATTTTGTACTAGTTTTTCATAGCCAAATAAAATTAAAATCCACTACTACAAATTTTAATTTTATTCATTAATATGAAATTATTGCACCTGCTTGTTAATTAGGATCTTGACACTCTGATTGCCGATTCTGACGACCTTACTGAACCCTTGTAAATCCCCACTTGCAGGAACGGCCTTTCCTGATTTTGTAATTCTGGCACTTATTATGACCTCAGGGAAACTGGTAAGCTTCATATTAGGATTCATGCCCATGCCATCTTTTAATGTGAATTTTGCAGGCAAGTCTTTAGCCTGTAAACGAACGATAGCAAGAGGCATTTTCGGGCCAGTTTTTGCTCGAGCATAAATATAAAGTGTATCTTCAGGCGAGGTCTTAGCCAACAGATCAGGGCTGATATTAACAATCCCTGAAATTGTTGGAAGTGAAGATTTCTTTGTAACTTGCACAGGAGCACTATCACCTACTTGCCGGTCTATCAGAATATTAACAGCTTGATCGCCAATCCTAACCACCTCGCTGAATCCCTGTAAGTCACCATTTGCAGGGACAGCCTTTCCTGTTTTTGTAACTCTGGCACTTATTATAACTTCAGGGAAACTGGTAAGCTTCAAATTAGGATTCATGCCCATACCATCTTTTAGTGTAAATTTCGCAGGTAAGTCTTTAGCCTGCAAACGAACGATAGCAAGAGGCATTTGTGGGCCAGTTTTTGCGCGAGCATAAATATAAAGTGTGTCTTCAGGTGAGATCCTGGCCAACAGGGCAGGGCTAATATTAACAATCCCTGAGATTGTTGGAAGTGAAGATTTCTTTGTTAGATCTTTATCCGGTTTAGGAGCTTGTTCTTTAGCTATTAATACATCAGCCCCATTACCTGAAGCTAATGATTTTGCTTGTTGGATACTTCCTGAAACAGATTTCGCCAGTTTAGACTCTGCCGGAATAATAGCGAGTAATTCTTCCCAATATACAGCAGCCTGCATAAATTCACCTTTCTCGAATTCTGCAGTGCCGGCCAGTGCTAAAGCTTTAGGATTCTTCGGGTCAATACTTAAAGCTTTATTAATCAGTTCAACAGGCTTGCCCATTAAACTACCATCCTGAGTCATTGCTAAGACATCTGCGAGATTAACAAGCGCCTCCGGGCTATCAGGTGATTCTGCGAGTAACTTTGCATAAACATCTTTAGCCTCATCAAAACGACCCATAATTGCATAGGTTTGCCCCAACATTTTCCAACCTTCTAAATTATCCGGCTCATTTTCAAGACGCTTTACAAGATTATCAACCACTGAAGAAATCTCCTGATGGCCTTCACCTTCAGGAGCTAAATTATTTCCAACTAACTCCATTTGCCTTACTGGTGGCTGTGGTAGTAATGCCTTGGTATTACCTAATAATAAATAAAGGGATACTGCTGATACAGGTATTAGCAGTGCAAGTACAATGGGGGTTGCGAGGCTTCGTTTGGTATTTAATATTTTCTCTGAAATAGAACTTTTCTCTGGCATATCCTGCATCATTCGCTGCTGCAATTCTTGCTTACTTTGGTTGTATTGTTCCTGATTCAGGATGTCATTACGCAGATCATTATCAAGCTCTGATATTTGATCCTGATATATACTGACATTTGTTGAATTACGTGCAACACCTGTATCACTCTCCTTATTTCTCAATAAGGTAGGAAGGATAAATAGTAAAGATGCAACTATAAAAATTCCAGCAAGAACCCAAAATAACGTCATTTGTTGTCACCATCACTACTTTCTTTTAATAAATTTTCAGCTTGTTTGAGCTGCTCGTTTGTAAGCGGTATTTCTTGCAATGATTTTCTTCTTTTTTTGAGGAAAAAAAATAGCAAAATTCCACCTACCAGAAGAAAAGCAAATGGTCCAAACCAGAGAATAATTGTGTTAGTTCTTACAGGTGGCCGATACAGTACAAAATCTCCATACCGGGCAACTAAAAATTCAGTAATCTCTTTATCGCTTTTATTTGCTAGTAATTGCTCACGAATCTCACGACGGATATCCTTCGCAAAATCAGATCGAGAACCAGCCAGTGATTCGTTTTGACATACTAAGCAACGCAGCTCCTCTGACAGAGTAATCATGCGCTTTTCTATTTCGGGATTTTCAGCTACCGGCAAAGCCTCTTTTGCGAAACTTAAAGGAGATGCAATAAGAATAAAAAGTAATAATATAAATTGTTTTTTACAAAATAAATTACGTAAGCAAGTCGCCGTCAACTCACCATAACTTATAATAAGATTAAGAAATAATTTTAAATTCATCCTTGCAATTCCTTAACTAGCGGCAAAATTGTTTTCTCTAAAACATCAACAGTTACCGGGCCAATTTGTTTGTATTGGATAACCCCTGATTTGTCTATGACATATGTTTCTGGTACACCATATACACCGTACTCAATCCCGACTCTACCTTCAGGGTCCATTATACTTTTAGTGTATGGATCACCAAGTTGGTCCAGCCATTGTATCGCCAGATTTCTCTTGTCTTTATAGTTAAGCCCGTAGATTGGCACCACATTAGCTTTTGCTAACTGGACTAATAATGGATGTTCGTCACGGCAGGAAGCGCACCATGAAGCCCATACATTAAGCAACCAAACCTTACCTAAATTATCTTTTGATTTAAAGGTGTTTTCTGGTTCATGTAGTTGCTGTAAGTTAAATACAGGCGCTGGTTTACCTATTAACGGAGAAGGAATTTTACGTGGATTAAGATTAAGCCCAACAAGTAAAAATGCAACCAGAATAACAAAGGCAATTAATGGAAGTAAATAACGCATCAGGCCTTTCTGGTTTCCGTAATTAATGGATCAATTCCTGTTCCTGCTCCTGTTTCTTTATCTTCAATCTTTTTTTCAGATAGTTTCCGTACCTTAATACGGTAACGTTTATCAGATACTGCAAGAGCACCTCCAAATGCCATTAACAAGCATCCAAACCAGACCCAGTCAACAAATGGCTTATGATAAACTCGTACAACCCATGACCCATCTCCCAAAGGTTCTCCAAGAGCTACATATAAATCACGAAATATACCGGTATCAATTGCAGCTTCAGTCATAGCCATTCCTGATGCGTTATATGTTCGTTTCTCAGGTTGCATAAGATTAATTCTCTCTCCATTATCTAATACCTCTATGTCGCCTACAATGCCTTGATAGTTGGGGCCAGGCACTTCATTAGTACCGTTAAAACGGAAAGTATAGCCGCCTATAGCAACGGTATCACCGACATCCATACGCACATCTTTTTCTGTTTCATAACCATTCACCATTGTCACACCAATGATAAAAATGGCGATACCAAAGTGAGCAAAATTCATTCCGTAGTAGCTGCGCGATTGTTTAGCTAGTTTTGTGAATAGCCCTTGATGGCTACTATTTTTTATACGCTGCCATAAACTTACAAATATACTGGTAATAATCCAGAAAGATAATAATAACCCGAAGCTGACCATTACCTTCCACTCGCCCATAGTAAGCGGTAAGAGTAGGGCGGTTATCATGCTTACTCCAAATGCCCAGCGCATAAGTATTGCAAGCTCAGGTAAGCTTGATTTTTTCCAGCGCGCTAATGGACCCAGCCCCATAAGGAAAATTGCCGGTGCCATTAAGGCTACAAATACTGATTCAAAATACGGAGGCCCTACCGAAATTTTTCCAAGTTCCAGTGCATCCATTACTAATGGATATAACGTTCCAAGCAGAACACTACTTGCTGCCACTACTAATAGCAGATTATTTGCCAATAAAAAAGATTCCCTTGATACCAGGTCAAAACTTCCGCCAAGACCAATTTTAGGGGCTCTCCAAGCAAATAAAAGTAATGAGCTACCTATAACAACAACCAAAAAAGATAGTATAAAAATACCACGGGTAGGATCGGTAGCAAAAGCATGAACTGACGTTAATACTCCTGAACGAACAAGAAAGGTTCCAAGTAAGCTTAAGGAGAACGCAGAAATAGCAAGTAGGAGGGTCCAGCTTTTGAAGCTACCACGTTTCTCTGAAACTGCTAAAGAATGAACGAGTGCAGTACCAACCAACCATGGCATGAATGATGCATTCTCAACCGGATCCCAGAACCACCAACCACCCCAGCCTAACTCATAGTATGCCCACCAGCTACCAAGCATAATACCTATAGTAAGGAATACCCATGCTATGGTAGTCCATGGCCGTGACCAACGCGCCCATGTTGCGTCCATCTGCCCACTTATTAAGGCAGCTATAGCGAAAGAAAAGGCAACAGAAAATCCAACATAACCCATATATAGCATGGGAGGGTGTACTACCATACCTGGATCTTGCAAGAGAGGATTAAGATCACTACCTTCAAAAGCTGCAGGAAACATACGATCAAACGGATTAGATGTAAACAGCATGAATAATAAGAACCCCACGCTGATTACTCCCATCACTCCTAGAACCCTTGCTACCATGTCATCTGGCAAATGCCGGCTAAATACACTTACAGCAACTGACCAAGAGGCAAGCATCAACATCCATAACAATAATGATCCCTCATGCGAGCCCCAAGTTGCAGCAAACCTATATTCAACTGGTAATTTGGAATTAGAATTCTGAGCAACATTCAGGACAGAAAAATCATTATTTACAAATGAATAAGCCAAACAACCAAAAGCAATTGCTACAAATACAAATTGTCCCTGTACTACTGGCCGCGCCAATGCAATCCATGAAGGAATGCCGCGAGCAGCTCCTACTATAGGAAAAATAACTTGTGTAATTGCCAACAATAAAGCGAGAATTAAAGCAAAATTACCGATTTCTGGGATCATAATAGTAGCTGTGTAAAGATTAAATAGTTAAGATTAAATAGAAAGAAAATGCTGACGTACTAATCATTAGTATATTTACTGTGTCAACAAGGTTTCCTGAGATTTGCTTGCCTGTGCTAATGCTTCAGCAGCTTCTGGAGGCATATAGTTTTCATCATGTTTAGCCAATACCTCATCTGCACGAAAAACTCCATCAGCTGAAAGCTTTCCTTGAGCCACTACCCCTTTACCTTCCTTGAATAAATCAGGAAGAATACCTGTATATAAAACAGGAATAACCTTTGCTGTATCAGTTACTACAAAACTTACAGTAACTCCGTCACTTTGACGCTTAACGCTCCCTTCTTCTACTAATCCTCCAATTCTAAAGCTCTTACCTTGAGGAGCTTCATTAGCAGCTACCTGGGTTGGACTGAAGAAGAAAACCAGATTGCTCTGGAATGCATCAAGTACTAATGTTGCAGAAAGACCTAGTGCTGCAACGCTTGCAATGATAATTGTTAGTTTTTTATGTCTTGGTTTCATTATTCTGCTCATTTTTAGTTGCTTTATGAATCAGACTAAGCTGCTTCAACAAAGTTCGTCTGCGATTTAATACCAATACAACTTCACCAACCAAACAGATAAGAAATACTAAGAAGGAGCCCCATACATAAAATCCGTATCCACCCATAGCGAGGAAATCTGACAAGCTTGCCCAGACCATTATGTAGTCCCCTTATGAAGCTCACTAACCCACACAGTATGGCGCTCTCGCTCCAAGACAATGGTTCGTGTACGAATTAATACCAATGCAATTGAGTACATCCAGCATGCGATGCTCATAATAAGCATTCCCATAAGCATTGTCGAAGCCATTTTCGGTGATTCTGTAAGGCTAACAGTGGCCCCCTGATGCAGGGTATTCCACCATTTAACTGAAAAATAAATAATCGGAATATTAATTACACCAACCAATGCTAATATAGCGCCAGCTTTATCAGCCCGGCGAGGGTCATCTATAGCCGCCTGAAGTGCCATAAATCCAATATAAAGAAATAATAAAATTAATTCGGATGTTAGCCGAGCATCCCAAACCCACCAAGCTCCCCACATAGGCTTACCCCAAAGGGCTCCTGTCCATAGGGCTAGAAATGTAAACATTGCTCCCGTAGGAGCTATAGCTGTAGCTATCATAGATGATAGCCGGGTGTTAAAAGCAAGGCCAATTGCAGCCCAACCTGCCATAATCAAGTATAGAAACATAGACATCCACGCAGCAGGCACATGAATAAATATAATTCGATAAGCCTCACTCTGCTGAAAATCGGTAGGAGCAACAAAGAAACTTATATAGAGGCCTACTGCAAATAATATAAGTGCAGCGATAGAGAATATCGGGATAAGTTTCCCAGCAAGAGAATAAAAACTTGCTGGAGAAGAATATTTAAACCAGTTAATTGCCATTTTTTATAAAAATTTAAAGAGTTATATAGTTTTACTTCTAATTAACCCCCTATTTTAACTCATAAATTAGAACTTATAATTGCTTTCTTTACTTTATTCAGTTGAAATGCGCAGCGCTGCTGCCGTAGCCCACGGTGCCAATACAAGTGATAACAATAGAAAAGCCCCAAGTAATGACAAATGCGCGCTGGCACCCAGGCCCGCAGAGACTGCCTCTACAGCACCCGCACCAAAAATTAGCACCGGAATATATAAGGGAAGAACTAGCAGAGATACCAGTACTCCGCCGCCCCTAAGCCCTAAAGTAAGCGCCGCACCGATTGCCCCAATAAGGCTTAATACAGGCGTGCCCAACAATAACGACAGAGCAAGTACAAGCAATGCATCTGTTTGCAGATCAAACTGGAACCCAAGTATTGGGGATATTAGAACCAGCGGCACGCCAGTAACCATCCAATGCGCCAGTGCTTTACCAAGTACTAGCAGTATTAATGGCTGGGGAGAAAGCATCATCTGTTCTAATGTTCCGTCCAGATAGTCGCTGGAAAACATTCTTTCTAACGAGAGCATTGAGGCCAATAAAGCAGCTACCCACACCACGCCTGGGGCCATAGAACGAAGCATATTCATCTCAGGCCCTACGCCTAAAGGAAATAGACTTACTACGATAATAAAGAAGAATAAAGTAGTTAATACGTCTGATCTTTGGCGCATTGCCAAGAGAAGATCACGCTGGATTACCCAAAGAAACATATTAATTAAGCTGCAATCGCTTAGTTACTATAGCGGCAATATTTATATCCTGATGGGTAGTCATTACAACCATACCTCCTTTTTTCAAGTGCTGCTCTAATATACTTTTTACCAACAGCACTGCAGAAGTGTCGAGTGCAACTAATGGCTCATCAAGTATCCATAATACTGTGCTACTTACTAATAGGCGGGCCAATGTTACTCTCCGACGTTGCCCTTGAGATAGAACCTTAACAGGCAATGTCTCACGTCCAACAAGTCCCATTTTCTGTAAGGCAATGTAGGCCTCGCTTTCATCAATTCCATTCCCTGCCAAAGCACTCGAAATCCGTAGATTTTCAATTGCATTAAGGTTGTCTTTTACTCCATTTAAATGCCCGAGATAAGTAATAGAATTATAATAGCCCTCATCTAAAGATCGAATATTATCTCCGAGCCAGAAAATCTCCCCATGAGCAGGCGTAGCGAGACCACATAGCATCCTTAATAGGCTGGTTTTACCGCTACCGTTAGGGCCGTTAACCTGTAACAACTCACCTGCTTCAAGTGAGAAATTAACGTCTTTAAATAAGCTTCTTTCACCACGAACACATTCTAAGTCAGATACTTTTAACATCAGATGCTTTCTGAAAAAGTAAAATTATAGCTTATCAACAAGCTCTATGGCTCGGTTCTACGTAAGAATTCAAATTAATAATATTGAGATTGCAGCGCTAAATACTAAAATTTACCTAAAAAAGATCTGGAAATGCTATAAACAGGTAACCTTCAGGGCTTAGTCTATGAAATTAGTATTGGGTGCAGGCACTAGAATAGGCGAAGTCCGATGTATAAAATATGCGGGAATTAAGTTTTTGCAGCTATTACTGTAAAGTTATTTACTAATATATGAGTAAACTATTTATGGGAAATACCAATTCAAAAGATAGCTCAGAAGATGGCAGCCCTAATGATCATCCGATAGCTACTTATAAGAATTACATTACTCCAGATGGCCATGCGCGGCTAACGGATGAGTTTTTATGGCTTATGAATAAAGAGCGACCGGAAGTAACTGCAATTGTTTCCTGGGCCGCCGGAAACGGTGACCGATCAGAAAATGGTGATTATATCTATGGAAAGAAACGTTTGCGTGAAATTGATAGACGTATTCATTATCTTACTAAACGACTGGATATAGCAGAAATTGTTGACCCGTCTATTCCGAGGGAAGATGAAGCACAAATTTTCTTTGGCGCCACAGTTACTTTTTCTGATTCGAATGGCCAGACAGAAACTGTTTCGATTGTTGGTGTTGATGAAATAAATACTACAAAAGGCAGTATTAGCTGGATATCACCGATGGCTAAGGCTTTAATTAAGTCAAGACAAGGTGACGTAGTAAGTCTCCTTACACCTGCTGGGGTTAAAGAAATTGAGATCCTTACAGTTAAATACAGAAAAATCCCAGCAGATTTATTTGAGCCACCAATTAAACGATAAAAAGTATATGGATAACAGAAATATAAGTTTGTTAATTTTTATCTCTTAATGTAAATCGGAATAACTAATGAAATACATTACTTCATGTAAAAATGCTATTTTTAAACAATTGGTTGGACTAGATGAATCATCAAAGAAACGGCGAGTTAGCGGATTAACGATTCTTGATGGAGCGCATCTGGTAAATTCCTATTATGAGAAAATAGGCTCGCCAAAGTGCTTGTTTATAAATGAATCAGGCCACAAAAATCTAGAAATAAAGAAATTACTAAATTTAGAAGATAGTAAGGCAGCAGAAGTGTATGTTCTAAGTGACAGCTTGTTTCGTAATATTTCACCTGTTAAGACACCTACTGGGATTATAGCCTTAGTGGAGATACCTACTCTAGAAGATATCACGGTCAGCAAGGGTGATAATTTTTGCACCTTACTGGAGTCAATTCAGGATCCTGGCAATCTTGGATCTATTTTACGTTCAGCAGCTGCTGCAGGTGTATGTGACATATACATGTCTGATGGTTGTGCTGATGCATGGTCCCCAAAGACACTTCGTGCGGCTATGGGAGCGCATTTTATATTACGTATTCATGAAAAATCAGATCTGACAAAAATTGCTCAAAAATTTAAGGGGCAAGTTATTGCAACCACACTAGAATCTGATAAAAGTTTATATGAATTATCTTTAGATGGACCGATTGCATTCGTGTTTGGTAATGAAGGAGCTGGCTTATCAAGGATAATGTACCAGGCTGCTAACGAAAAAGTCACTATTCCCATGCCGGGTAAAGCAGAATCACTAAATGTTGCTGCTGCTGCAGCTATTTGTTTCTTTGAAAGAGTGCGACAGCTCCAGTAATTTAAATTTAACGGACATATAAGGCTTAAATAGCGTTATATAAGGTACTTCTAATTTTAAATATGACTAATAGAGATAATGATTTTATGTATGAGGCTCTTGATCTTGCTCAGCAGGCGAGAATAAAGGGAGAAGTGCCAGTAGGGGCGGTTGTAGTAAAAAATAATATTGTCATTGGGCGGGGTTATAATCGCCCAATAACCACTTCAGACCCTACTGCCCATGCAGAGATAATAGCGTTACGTGACGCCGCGCTCTATCTTTGTAATTATCGTTTATCAGAATGTACTCTTTATGTAACTCTAGAGCCCTGTGTGATGTGTGCTGGAGCAATCTTTCATGCCCGCATTGCTAGACTTGTTTATGGATCCAAAGATTTTAAAACCGGCGCATGCGGTAGTGTTATAAATTTGCCAGGAGAAAAACAGTTAAATCACCATACTCATGTGACAGGGCATATACTAGAAGACAAGTGCAGCTCTTTATTAAAAAATTTTTTTATCGAAAAGCGGAAGACTAACCAAGAAAATAATTTATGAGAATTGAGATTAAAATAAGCTCTCAATCACTTGATATTATTGATATTAATCAGGAAATAATTAAATCTTATCAAATTTCTTCTGCAAAAAATGGAGTAGGGCAGGAGCGAGGAAGTTTCTGTACCCCCCTAGGAAAACATATAGTACGCGCTAAAATTGGAGAAAATCAACCAGTTAATACTGTTTTTATTGGACGCAGACCCACTGGAGAAATATATTCCCCTAGCTTAGGTGAAAAATACCAGGGGCGCGACTGGATCCTAACTAGAATATTATGGCTTTCTGGATGCGAGCCTGGCTTTAATCGTTTGGGAACCGTAGATACGATGCGTCGTTATGTATATATCCATGGCAGCCCCGATAGCATTGATATAGGAAGGCCTGGTTCTATCGGCTGCATTCGAATGCTAAATACTGATTTGCTAGAACTATTCGATTTAACAGATGTAGGAACAGAAATTAGCATTAAACTTAGCTAATATCAGAAAATTAAACCTATTCATGTTTGTTCCCCAGCCTCTTTTGAGGTAACATATCTGTCCATGACCAAATATGTATTTGTGACTGGCGGCGTTGTATCATCACTTGGCAAAGGCATTGCTGCCGCCTCCCTTGCTGCACTCCTCGAATCCCGCGGTATCAAAGTAACCATGCTTAAACTGGACCCATATATTAATGTGGATCCGGGGACTATGAACCCATTTCAGCACGGAGAAGTATTCGTTACTGAAGACGGAGCTGAAACCGATCTAGATCTGGGGCATTACGAGCGCTTTATCAGCGCCAAAATGAGTAAGCTAAATAACTTTACCACTGGCCAAGTCTATGAAAGTGTAATTAAAAAAGAACGTCGTGGAGACTACCTTGGAGGGACAGTACAAGTAATCCCACATATTACTGATGAAATCAAACTAAATATAAAATTAGGCGCAGGGGAATCACAGGTAGCAATTATTGAGATTGGCGGTACGGCTGGTGATATCGAGTCTTTGCCATTTTTAGAAGCAATCAGACAGATGGCAATCCAGAATCCCTCTGAAGATACCTGCTTCATTCATCTAACACTATTACCCTATATCTCTTCTGCAGGGGAATTAAAAACCAAGCCTACACAGCATTCTGTAAAAGAGATGCGTGGAATTGGTATACAGCCAGACGTATTATTATGCCGCGCTGACCGAGCATTGCCGCTAGACGAGCGCAGAAAAATTGCATTATTTACTAACGTACGAGAAGAGGCCGTAATTTCAGCAATTGACGTAGACAGTATATATAAAATTCCAGTACTGCTACATGAACAAATGCTAGACGAAATAGTGTGCCATAAATTAAATATACTTGCGAAGCCAGCAGACCTGAGTATATGGAAGAACCTTGTCAACGCATTAGAACATCCGAAACATGCAGTTAATATTGCACTTGTAGGAAAATATGTAGATTTAACAGAGTCTTACAAGTCTCTGTCTGAGGCCTTGATTCATGCAGGCATTCATACGCAATGCAAAATTAATATCAATTATGTGGATTCAGAAAATATTGAAAAGGATGGGGTAGGTTGCCTCATCGAGGCTGATGCAATTCTAGTCCCAGGTGGATTTGGTAAAAGAGGCGTCAATGGCAAAATCATGGCTATTCAATATGCACGTAAAAACCTTATTCCATACCTTGGTATCTGCCTTGGCATGCAGTTGGCAGTAGTAGAGTTTGCTCGTAGCAAAATGGCGATGAATGATGCACATAGCACTGAGTTTAATCCTGATACACCCTATCCTGTTATTGGGCTAATTACCGAATGGAAGACTAGAGAAGGTCAAATTAATACTCGTAATACTAAATCTGACCTTGGTGGCAGCATGCGTTTAGGAGGGCAGGAGTGTTTCCTAAAGGAAAATTCATTGTCACAGAAAATTTATGGTGCAAAAAAGATAACTGAACGGCACCGCCATCGTTATGAGGTTAATAGTCAATATATTCTTCAGTTAGAGAAAGCAGGACTCCATGCCAGCGGCCTGTCGGCAGAAGACTCTCTTTGTGAAATGATTGAGCTACCCAAAACCGAACACCCTTGGTTTATCGGGTGCCAGTTTCATCCTGAATTTACCTCAACGCCCAGAGCAGGGCACCCTCTATTCAAATCATTTGTAGAGGCGGCAATTGATTCCTCAAATAACCACAACAAATCTGAAACAAAAAACCATGGCAAACAAGAAATACAACCCTAATACCTAACATACAATGAAATTATGCCATTTTAGCTAGTCATTTTTACCAATTACTTAGTAACCAGGAAAAATAATATGAGTGCGATAGTAGATATTTTTGCAAGAGAGATTCTAGACTCACGCGGCAATCCAACTGTAGAGGCTGAAGTTATACTTGAATCAGGGGTGCTAGGGCGTGCAGCAGTCCCTTCCGGTGCATCCGTTGGCACGAAAGAAGCTGTTGAGTTACGAGATAACGATTCACAACGTTATTTCGGCAAAGGTGTTCTTAAGGCTGTTGAGAATATAAACGGTGAAATTTCAGAGGCCCTTATGGGTCAAGATGCTATAGAACAAAGTTTTATAGACCAAACCCTTATTGATCTTGACGGTACTAGTAACAAAGCAAGACTTGGTGCTAATGCAATATTAGCGGTTTCACTGGCGGTTGCTAAAGCAGCGGCGGAAGATTCCGGCATTCCCCTATATCGTTATTTGGGTGGATCAGGCCCAATGTCTATGCCAGTGCCAATGATGAATGTTATCAATGGCGGAGTACACGCCAACAATAATATTGATATTCAAGAATTTATGATTGTTCCGCTTGGCGCACCCAGTTTCAGCGAGGCACTACGTTATGGAACAGAGATATTTCATACGTTAAAGAAAATGCTTCATGAAAAAAATATGACGACTACGGTAGGTGATGAGGGTGGATATGCTCCTAATCTAAAAAATAATGAAGCAGCACTACAGCTGATTGTAGAGGCTATTGAAAAGGCTGGATTCGTACCCGGAGATGACGTTTCTATAGCACTTGATTTTGCTAGCTCAGAATTATTTAAAGATGGAAAGTATCATTTAGCTTCTGACAATCTCAGTTTAAACTCAGAGCAATTGATTGATTACATTTCTGCCTGGGTAGAAAAATATCCTATCATTAGCATCGAAGATGCTATGAGTGAACATGACTGGGATGGATGGAAGATGCTGACCAGTAAACTTGGAAGCTCTGTACAGCTAGTAGGTGATGATGTATTTGTGACTAACCCAAGTATTCTTAAAGAAGGAATCGAGCAGAAAGTTGCCAATTCTATTCTTATTAAGATTAATCAAATTGGTTCATTGACTGAAACTTTCTCAGCTATTGAAATCGCCAAATGTGCTGGCTATACCTCTGTGATCTCTCACCGTTCAGGGGAAACAGAAGATACTACTATTGCAGACATTGCAGTAGCTACAAATGCCCTTCAAATTAAAACTGGATCACTTTCTCGCTCTGATCGTCTCGCTAAATATAACCAGTTACTACGAATTGAGGAAGATCTCGGCGAGTCAGCTAATTTTGCAGGGCGAGGCGCTTTCTACCAAATAAAATAATGAAGGCATTAGGGCTCATACTATTTGTCCTGATAGTTTTATTACAGTACTCGTTATGGCAGGGTAAAGGTAGCTGGAACAGAGTATGGGAAATTGGCCAAAAATTAGCTTCACAGAGTGAAGCTAATCAAAAAAATGAAATTCGTAATGGGGTACTAGAGGCAGAAGTACAGGACCTTAAAAAAGGATTAGTTGCTATTGAAGAGCGTGCCCGTAATGAGCTTGGAATGATTAAACAAGATGAAATCTTCTTTCAGGTTGAAGTTAAAAAACAAAACATAATGCCATCTGATAAAACAGAATAATATTCTTAATATTTTAAACTTAGATATTAGAGAAAAATAAAACTCATAAAACCAACCCTAAGATGAGTAATAACAAATTTAGAATCGAACAGAATATATTTGTTCTTCCAATTAAGATGCCCGGAGTAATTAAAAACCAGATCAAATCGTCTGCTGATGAAAATATATATGAGGTTGAGGTTAATTATCAGAATAGAATCTGGAAGGCAACATTCTATGAATCTGAGTTATCGGATATAAAAGAAACTCTTTCATAGCCAGACATGAAGTACCTAGCTAATCCTAACTAGAAGGGAACTACCATTGAAAGAAGTAAAAGAAAAGATCCAGAAAGAAGAGAGCGGGGAAAATGAATTTAAGTTAAAGGAAGATATTTGGAAAAGAATATCACATGCACTTCTTATTACAATTTTCTTTCCTTTTTCTTTTATCGTATTGGTTCTGTTATATGGTTTTGAGAGAACTCTCGAGATCTTTAAGAAAGTACTATCAGGCAGATATGTTCTGATGGCGGTACTTATAGTTACAGTCGTAATTCTTCAACTATTGATTATGCCAGCAAAGGTTTAGCTGGCTAGAGTGGCTCTGAGAAATTTTTATGCTGAAGCAAGATCCTTAAGGATCACGCCACTTGTTCCTTCAACCATAATTTCTGAACATGTAGATAATTTAGGGTTCAGCCATGGAGTGGGCTTGTCTTTAGATTCGTCACCACTTTCTAACTGAGCAATTCCTCTGGCATCCTCTTCCGTTTCAGCTCTTACTACAAATCCAAATACTTTGTAATACCAAGGATTCCAAGGATTAACATCATCTGATAAGCCTGGCACTGGTTTTAAAATCCATAGTTTCATTTTTGACCCCTAATTTTACAGAAAAGCAACAAATCAGAAAATGACTAGATTGTTTTTCTATTAGATTTGTAAAAAAATATTAGCTGCCACCTAGAGGTTAACAATAATCAAATTAATGCTGCTGATACTTGCATTTTATCAATATATTTAAAGATATAGATATTGTTTTTTCTTAAGACTGTTTTCAACCTTAATAACGTGTCAGATAGAGTGGGTGGGTGGGAGTGCCCGCCTATAATTCGATGAGTCTATATCTCATAGCAAAGCCCTAAATGAAGCCTGTTCTACTACGCTAATAATGTTGAACTTAAAAAGATCAAATAAAGTCTAATAGGCAATCTCTGTATTATTAGAGATAAAAAAGGAGAAACCAAAATGATCAGATTAGCTCTTTTAATAACTACTGTGGCACTATTTATGACTAGCCCGTTAGCTATTTCCGGCAGTTCAGGTGAATCTACAGCAGCGTTAGCAGCGGAAGCAGCGAAAACCGAACCAGCTCAAGGAATTCTGAATAAAATGGCCTGCAAAGACAAAGAACCTGGCGAACAAGTCAAAGATCAAACTACCGGCAAGATGATAATTTGTGCTAAAACGAAAAAAACAAGATATGATTAGTGCTGTTATCGAATAATTAGGAATTGCGGGCATCCACCATTCTTCAAATATAATGCTGCCCCAATTTATTTGGACACACCCAAAATAAGACCGGGGAGTGAAGATATGGTTATTTATAGGTTCTAAATTTCCCCTAATCTAGATTCTGGTATTACGTAAGCAAATCACCCGAAAGTTATTCTCTTCAAATCGGGTGTTTTTTTCTTATCTTCATCATTCTTTGTTACATCTTTACCGGTCATCTCAGCCCTTTCAGATCCAATTCATACCTATACTCAATATCCCTTGTATCGTCAGGCCAGTCTATTTCCTCTGTTTCCTTGAACTGAAAGCCATGATTTGTCATGCCTTTCCTAGATGGTTCATTACCTTTACGGTGGCCTATGGTCAATTTATCCCACACTAAATAATTTTTTGCAAAATCAATACAGGCTTTGTAAAAATAGCTAGAATATCCTTTGCCACGGTATTCAGGTTCAATGAAAATCATAGCCATAATGCCTGTTTTCCCTGTCGGGTCTTCACGCCACGTAAAGACAGCCGCAATCCCAATCAACTCATCTTTATCAAACAAGCCAAAGACTTGTTTTCCTTGGCCATCCAACATTTCCTTCCAATATTCAGATGTCTGTTTTTCTGTTTTATCGGGTCTCACAAGAACGTACCCTGTGTGCATATTGACGGCACGTATCCTGATTGCTCTAAAACCTTCCCAATCATCAGGTGTTAATGGCCGTATGTAAATATCATTTTTTATATCGCTCATTTCAGCTGCCCTTAATTATTCTCCTATATCTTTCTGCTAATAGAGCTAGTGCATTTTTGTGATGATTAAGTACTTATTAATTTGGCTCACTCAGCCACAAAAATGAGAGTAACTGGTTACATCATATTTAAATGTAAAAAGGAGCTACAAGCAAAAGCCTGTAACTCCTTATTTTTCTTGGCTCCTTGAGTAGGGCTCGAACCTACGACCCACGGATTAACAGTCCGTTGCTCTACCAGCTGAGCTATCAAGGAATAGAAGTTGCATATACTAATAGGTTGAATCACCACGGTCAACCAAATGCCTAATACTTATCCAGAATCTATTTACAATATGCATCAAGACAATAATTTTTCTATACGATCTAATGCATTTTTCAAGTTATCCATCGATGTAGCAAAAGACATACGAACATAACCTTCACTACCAAAAGCTGATCCCGGTACAACAGCAACACCGATTTGTTCAAGTAAATACTCACTAAAAGATATATCACTGCTATCTTTTATCTCATTTCTACTATGTAGCGTTTCAATCGCCTGACGAACATCAACAAAAGTATAAAATGCACCTTCTGATAACAAACAATTTACACCAGGTATTGCATTAATCCTATTTGTAACAAAATGATTACGTTCTTTAAATGCAGTTACCATCGGCTCTATGCAAGCCTGATCACCATTCAGCGCTGCTTCTGCAGCCACTTGAGAAATGGATGTGGGATTTGAGGTGCTTTGTGACTGAATGTTTTCCATGGCTTTAATAATATGCTCTGGTCCACCGCAGTAACCAATACGCCATCCTGTCATAGAATAAGCCTTAGACACACCATTAAGCACCATAGTACGCGGGTATAAATCCGGGCATGCATTGAGGATATTCACAAATTCACCACCTGATAATAAGATGTGTTCATACATATCATCTGTGGCAATAATAATTTTGGGATGCTTACGTAATACTTCACCCAAAGCTTTTAACTCGTCAAATGTATAAACACTACCAGACGGGTTACTAGGGCTGTTAATTACAAACATTTTAGTTCTTGAAGTGATTGCCTTCTCAAGCTGCGCCGCAGTAATTTTGAAATTCTGCTCAATCCCTGCGCCGATAGTTACTGGCTTACCTTCAGCAATCAATACTATATCCGGGTAGGACACCCAATAAGGAGCAGAAATAATAACCTCATCCCCTGGATTAATTACAGCTAAAGCTAGGTTGAAGAAACTTTGCTTTCCTCCACATGAAACTAAAATTTGTTTTACAGTGTAGTCAAAATTATTATCCCTTTTAAACTTGGTAATAATTGCATTTTTTAGGCCGGGAGTGCCTCCTACCGGAGTATATTTGGTAAACCCGTTGTTAATAGCAGTAATAGCAGCATCTTTAATATGTTGTGGAGTATCAAAATCAGGCTCGCCAGCACCAAGGCCAATAATATCTTTACCCTCGGACCTAAGCTTAGCTGCACGTGCAGTAACAGCCAGAGTAGGGGATGGTTTGATCATCTGAACACGTTTTGAAAGTTCCACTCTAATATCCTTATGCTGAGCAGGCGCTGCCTGCATGTTAAAATTAATAGTTAATAGTTAATAGCACTCAAATTATACCTGTGATCTCAACCTTCCCCAATAGTTCTTACAAGCTTCATCAACCATTTGAACCTGCCGGTGATCAGCCTGAAGCCATTAATAAATTAATGGAAGGGATAACTGACGGCCTTGCTTTTCAGACTCTTCTAGGTGTAACTGGTTCTGGCAAAACCTTTACAATGGCTAATGTAATAGCACGTCTAGGGCGGTCTACTCTTATTATTGCACCTAATAAGACCCTTGCAGCGCAACTTTATTCTGAAATGCGTGATTTCTTTCCAGAAAATGCTGTCGAATACTTTGTTTCGTATTATGACTACTATCAGCCAGAAGCTTATATTCCATCACGTGATCTTTTCATTGATAAAGACTCAAGTATTAATGAGCATATCGAACAAATGCGTTTATCAGCGACAAAATCTTTGCTTGAAAGAGATGATGCCATAATTATATCTTCAGTATCATGCATTTATGGTATCGGTAACCCAGCAGACTATCATGGAATGATCTTACATCTACGAGAGAATGAGAAAATCTCTCAGCGTGAAGTCATAAAGAGACTGACTGAAATGCAATATGAAAGAAATGATATCGAGTTTAGTCGTGGAGTCTTCCGAGTGCGCGGTGATGTTATTGATATTTTTCCAGCTGAAAACTCTGAAACAGCAGTAAGAATCTCTCTGTTTGACGATGAAGTTGAAGGAATGTCGCTATTTGATCCACTTACGGGACGACAACTGAGTAAAGTTTCACGTTACACCGTATACCCCTCAAGCCACTATGTGACGCCCAGAGATACCACGCTACGTGCCATTAATAGTATAAAAACAGAGCTAACTGAACGTATTGAATTTTATCAAAAAAATAATAAACTTGTAGAGGTTCAGCGGATTGAACAGCGCACTCGTTTTGATTTGGAGATGCTAAATGAATTAGGCTTCTGTAAGGGTGTCGAGAATTATTCCAGGCACCTTTCAGGAAAAAACCCTGGTGATCCACCACCGACTCTAATTGATTACTTACCACCCAACTCGCTGTTAATAGTAGATGAAAGCCATGTGACCATTCCTCAAGTAGGCGGTATGTATAAGGGTGATCGGTCGCGTAAGGAGAATCTTGTAAATTATGGTTTCCGTTTACCTTCAGCTTTAGACAATCGTCCGTTAAGATTTGATGAATTTAAGCTAATGATTCCACAAACGGTCTTTGTATCAGCTACACCTTCAGATTACGAGCGAGAACATAGTGGCCAAATTGTAGAGCAGGTAGTACGCCCTACGGGGCTGATAGATCCGGAAATAAAAATTTGCCCGGCATCGACTCAGGTTGATGACTTAATGTCAGAAGCAAATATTCGTATTAAAAAAGGGGAGCGTGTATTAGTGACGACACTAACTAAGCGCATGGCCGAAAGCCTAACCGAATATTATTCTGACCATGGAATGAGAGTACGTTATCTTCACTCTGATATAGGAACTGTTGAAAGGGTAGAGATCATTCGCGACCTGCGTTTAGGTAAATTTGATATATTGGTTGGCATTAACCTTTTACGGGAAGGCCTTGATATTCCAGAGGTTTCATTGGTTGCAATACTGGACGCTGATAAAGAAGGCTTCCTACGCTCAGAACGATCTCTCATCCAAACTATGGGTCGCGCAGCCCGCCATATTAACGGCACAGCTATACTTTACGCAGACAAGATAACCAATTCCATGCGACGCGCTATTGATGAGACTGATCGTAGGAGAGAAATACAAATTCAGTTTAACAAAGACAATAACATTACACCGCGTAGCGTAAATAAACGTATTAAGGATCTTATTGATGGCGTTTATGACTTAGAAAGTGAGCAACAAAACCTAAAAAATGAAAAAATACAGGCCCGTTATGACTCTATGAATGAAAAGCAACTTGCTAAAGAAATTAAATTACAAGAAAAAAAGATGTTTAAAGCTGCTAAAAATATGGAGTTTGAAGAGGCCGCACAACACCGGGACGAATTAAAGAAGCTTAAAGATTTATTGTTTATCGGGTTTACTGGTAAGGACTTAAAGATTTAAGAATTCATTATTTAACACCTAGTATTTTTGATACTTTAACTTCATAGCTCATTTATAGAGCTAATTTGAGAAATTATTAAATTTTTGCAAAATATATAGTATTAGACCCAAAACTAGCTTGTGCATTCGTAACGCTAAGAAATACTGTTTATAACACCTCGAAAGCAAAAATAACGTAGGGGGAGTCAATACGTTAAGAAGAGCTGTTATTAAGAATAGGTAAGTACTTATTAGATAGTGCCAGATAGTCTATTTAACATAATATACATTATGAGCACTTTGGATATGTCTTATAAAATGTAACTACCTACAAAATTAGGCATTTTATACTCTTCAGGTGAAGTAACTACTTTTAGACCTTTTTCTAGTAGGTCCCCCGATTTTCCTTGAAGTATTGTGTATCTAAAGCAATAGATTTGATCTTCCTTGACTAAAAACTACAAACAGATATAATTTCATCCGATGACATTGCAGCTAATAACTTAGTTAGCAAGAAAAGTCTAGAAAGAATAAAAAATTTGAAGGATGTTTAGCAACTTTGACCAGTATCGCATTCGCGATGCTTCAAGCAGCAAACTCTAACATCTACGTAGCAAAGTCAATGTTACAGAGCAACTCAACAGAGACATCACTAATACAATAAGAGCCCAGCTATAAAAGCTAGGCTCAGTAATACGAAATACTAATAATTTTAAGAATTTAAGATATATTACTAGAAATTAAACATCAAAGGAGGCAAGTTTATTATGTTTGAAGTAATTTTGTTGATCATTGGGGTAGTGGCAGGATTTTGCCTATATAAAATGCTAATAATGAGCGATTCCAGGCAAAATACTATTAATAATAAGATTCTATCTGCTATTACTACGGATCAGTTGAATACAGACTCATCAGCATTAGCAGTAGGTATAAGAGAGGATATTAATAATAGTTATCGTCTTGAGTGGCAGGACATAAAGTCATGTTTTACAGACTATTTCTGCTCAACAGGAACATGCAATGAAGCCCCTGAATCAACAGCATCATCATCAAAAGAAGAATATAAGGATGATGAAATTGAAGTGCTATTGAAATCTAAATTCGATTGTTTGAAAAGTTGGGATATCAGATCATTATCCAAAAGGGAATCTGAAGTAACGGAAGAGCCGCTGACTGAAAATACGACGGAAGAAGCTCCTTCCTCCGATGAGAATACGCCTAAAGAAGTTGAAGCTGAAAATAAGGCGGATGAAAAGGCCCCCTCTTCTCCTAAAAAAACAGAACCTAAGGCTGAGAGCAAGCCTAAAAAAGATGAGCCTGCTGCTGAGAACAAGCCTAAGAAAGAGAATAGCTCTCACGGTGGCAATTCAAAAAAATAGAGAGTCTTTCCAGAGTATGGCTGATGTTTAGCTTGGTGTAGCCTTCTGCCAAGTAATAACAGAGGCAGATTCAAATAAAGGAGAAGCCAGTCAGCTTCTCCTTTATTATTTGTGACGCACTAAAATCGCCCCCTTCCCCCTTACTACAACGCATGATTCCTTTATAATTAAGTAAGAATTAAAGGCGTAATAGTCTGAACAAGTAATTTTTGACCTTAAGTGAAATGAAAACAAATAATATAGAAATAAAATCTATCGTAAATCACATTGTGATATCTGTTAATGATATTTTTAATAAACATGATGTGTCTGTTTATATTATGGGAAGCTTGGCTAGAGGAGGGTTTAGCAAACTAGCAAGCGATATAGACCTAGGAATAATTTTTAAGGGCTCACTAGATGGCGCCAAAGAGAAAATTGAAATTATAGTTTCTGATGCCCGTAAAAATTTTCCTTCTGTAAAGAATAATATTTCAGTATTCTGGGGATCAATTGAATCAATTAACGGAGTGATTGAAGGAGGTCGTTATCCCCCCTTCGATCGATTAGACCTAATTGACCATGCCCTGCTACTTTCTGGCCAGGATGACAGGGATAGGCTAGTTAGGCCTACCAAGAAGGAGCTTGATATTGCAAGCTCTAGCTTCTCTCTTAGCTATCTTGCAAGCCAGGAAAGGATTGAAGAGTTTCATAATTGCTCCTGCATAGCAAAAAAGGGGGTTGTTTATACAACAAAGATAATTCTGTTTCCCGCAAGGTTTATCTATGGAGAAAAGACTGGGAAAATCGCAGGAAATGAGGAATCTTCCCGTTATTATCAGAATAATTATAAGGGCCCCGATGCGGAACTTATAAAAAAAGGATATCACTGGAGACTTAATTCACTACCAGAAGACTTGAATATAGTTACTGATTATCTCCAAAAAGGATTACCGTCACTCTATACAAATTACATTAATATTTACATACAACGCATGGAACAATATGAAGAAATAGAACTTAGAAATAAATTGATCCAGTGGAGAAACAAGATATTAGCTAAATGACAAAACAATAATGGACCCTACCTAAGCTTATAACCCTAATTATACTAAATATAGTATGCCGAACTGCAGACGTATAAAATCTAATTTATAAGATAATCAATCACATACATCCTTTATATACTTTTATTTAGCAAAAATTTGCTCTCATCTCATTGAGACATCAATCTGATAGTTTTTCCCCTAAATACATATTCACTTAGCGCCCACAAATCCATTCCAAGATATAAATCTTTCAGCCTGCGTTGGGTCCCTTCAGTGCAGATATTTTAAAAAGCATAAAAAATTAATAATTTAACAAGTTTAAAATCATACTTTTATTTAATAAATATTAATTACATTAATATCAAGCAATATCAATAGTATAAATATATATTATAATTTGATTTATTAGTATTACATAATATTTATTGATTTAACATAACTCAAATCTTCTGTGATTTAACAATTTATATGGATATTTAAAATATAAGAATTTTTAATTACGGATGCCCTATTCTTCGTATTGCGGATTTATTTTAAATCTAGTAAAAACTGAGCAAATTAGAACTTAATTAAATTCTCCTGTTGGACAATATAAAAAAACATACCTTTGGCGATAATCTAATGAATTTAGAATTGTAGA
>Ga0308013_10000381_pt1 | contig 23914 bp, 20 predicted proteins | sample Neamet181_FD_203131 | JGI IMG/M metagenome (GOLD analysis project Ga0308013, IMG submission 203131) | Marine microbial communities from water near the shore, Antarctic Ocean - #181 | ecosystem: Environmental > Aquatic > Marine > Unclassified | place: Southern Ocean | collected 2014-07-25
AGGCCATTCTTCATCTAGTATCTTAAAAAGACTTTGTTTGTTAATAACAAATGTACCATCCTTTTGTTGGAGTAATGCATAAGTTTCAACGGAATCTCCCATAAAAACATCATCAAGGCCGTCACCATTAATATCTCCGGTTGCCATAGAGTGAGCACTTAAAGCAAGTGGATAGCCCTCAACTGCATTAGGTAGTTCTGGAAATATTTCTTCAGGGTTAATATAGGTTCCAAATTTTTGGGTTAAACGAAGATTTGATGGTGGGGTAATAGAGTAATCAGGATTTTGCCTATCAATCTCTTCAGCTGTATAAATATTGGAGGTTATAAAACCTAATGATTGAGTTGCTTCCAAAAATAATGGTTTTGCCCTTCCGGCAGCAGCATCACTTGGCATTGTTGCATTGATCCCATCATCAAAAACTAATGATCCATCTTTGACTGTTAGAGCTATAAAAGGCGTGGATGAATTTATACCTTTTTGACCATACCCTTTACCCATGGGGAGTATAACATCATCTATACCATCATTATTTACATCAAAGATAAAAACTTTTTGAGGAAACCAATTAATTAGTCCAGGAAGATAGTCTGCTCCTGAATAAGAGTATGCTTCGGTCATAGTGTCATCTGTAAAGCTATGTACAATCTTCACCATTGAAGATGAAATCGGCTGTTCCAGATAATTTAGATCCGTTTTTTTATTATCGCCTCTAAACTCTAAATACCTGGCCCCAACAATTATATCTTTATAATTTGGCCCTTGCACATGAATTTCATCACCTACTGGTGTTATGGTGTAATCAAATGAATTTCCTGCATAAGAAATTTCATCATCACCACCAGCCATATAAAGTTTATTATTCCCGCCATTTGAGAGAACCCTTTCTGAAGAATCTGTTCCATAAAGAGTATCGTCAAATCCAGTAGTGTGAACAGTTGTTACTCCCTTGAGTGTATCTCTAGAGCCTAGTCCATCATCTGACCAACCCTCCTTAAGATTAATAGTTGCGGCTTCTTGGGCATTCCATAATGCATAGGCAGTATTTGCTCCTGAGATAGTATCTTCACCTTCACCATTTACTATGGTGTGGTAATTCGTGGCATTAATAACTTCATCATTTCCTTTTCCAGGATAGATGTTTATATATTGTCCACTTTCCAGATCTGATGCGTCAATAACATCATCTTCATCTGTTCCAAAATAATCAGCCATTAATCAATCCCTCCCTATAAATTTTTTTATATTATTTAAAGTATTATAAAAATCCAGAATAATGCTTGTCTGAGTACTTGAAGAATTGATGGTAGCACAAGCTTAAAAAACTGCAACAAACCTTAATAAGCAAAAGGTCGATTATCTTCGTTCCATTATAAATATAGAGAGGAGCCATAGTGTTATCATAAAATGTATGTAGTATTTTAATTTCTTTTACTTTGAGATCGTTGCCTTGCATAAATTATAAAGGCTTACCTCCAATTATCGTTACTCGTTCAACTCTTCGAGTTGCAGGCCAATAATCACCGGTGGCATAATGTTGGCATACTCTGTTATCCCAAAAGGCTATAGAGTTTTCTTCCCATTTAAAGCGGCATTGATGTTCAGGTATTGCAGATTGGTTGAATAAATGATTCAGCGTGAGTCTTGAGTCTTCATCTGAAAATCCTTCAATATGCGTTGTAAAGGCTGCATTAACATAAATAGATTTTTTTCCAGTATCGGGGTGTGTTCGTACAACTGGATGTGTTGGCTTTGGAAATTTTTTATTAAGCTCTTCTATTTCTTCAGGTGTCTTTCCTTGCTTTTCTAAACTTTTTCTAAAAAACGCAAAATCATGGACAGCATAAGCTTCATCAATTTTTCCTTTAATAGCATCAGTAAGATTTTCATAGGCCGCCTCCATACTTGCAAATAAAGTATCTCCGCCTATTGCAGGAGTTTCAACCATTCTGAGGATCGAACCCAGTGATGGCTCTTTTCTCCAGGTAACATCGGAATGCCAAACATTTTCTTTGGGTTTATTTTCTTCATTATGAGTTATTCGAAGAACTTCAGGGTGGTCATTTCTGTTATTTCCGAGAGGAGCGAAGGGATGAATTTCGAGTTTACCAAAATATTGTCCAAACTTAAGATGCTGTTCTGTCGTAATATCCTGATCCCGAAAGAAAATAACTTTATATGCCAAAAGAGCATTATAAATATGCTCCTGGACTTCCTTGCTAAGATCTTTAGATAAATCAATACCATCAAGTTCAGCACCTATTGAGGGTGATAAACGTTTGATAGAAAATGGATGTTTTTCTAGTTCAAATTCTTCTGAAGAAAATTTTTTAATTGTTTTTAACATTTAGTCCTTTTTTTCTTATTATGAAAATAACATTAAGGGAATATTATCTTTTCGTCACCCTCTTTCCATTGAGGATATTTAAGCATTATGCTTTTAAAAAGCTCTGATTCAAGGAAATTCATAAGCCATTTTTGAATTTTAGGCATATCAAGTGAATCGAACCAATCCATATCAGCAATCCTAAATTGACGAATAAAAGGTAGTATAGAAATATCTAATAAAGAAAGATTATCATCAAAAAGAAATTTTGATGTATTTAGCTCATCCTCTATTTGCTGAATAAAGTTAAGACATTTTTCTCTATGATAGTTCGGGTCTTCATTTTCAAATCTTTTTGAATATTTATATCTATCAAGGTGATGTTTAAAATCACCATCGTTTGTTTTGATAAATACTGAAGATTTTGCAGATTTTTGTGATCGCATCCAATTTTCTGGGTCACTTATGCTTAAGGCCCAGTCTATAACATCGAGACTTTCATCAATAACCTTACCTGATTGAAGTAAAAGAATAGGAACGGTTCCTTTAGATGAAATATCTATCATTGCCTGGGGCTTATCTCTTAATAAAACCTCGCGAAACTCAACTTTTTGATTACTAATCATAAGAGCCATTCTTGCACGCATAGCATAAGGGCATCTTCGAAAAGAATAGAGGATTGGTTTATTTTTTGTAACTTCCGCCAAGATGTTTTTCACCCTTTTGCTTTGCTAATTCAATTTGTTTTTGTCGTGATTCAAATCTTTTCTTCTTTTCTTGCGTTGTTTTATCATGACAATATAAACAGCTAATTCCCTCTTCATACCTATCGTCAGTCAATTCTTCATCTGTAATAGGCATCCGACATGCAAAACACATTTTGTAAGAACCAACCTCAAGATCTTCTGTTAGGCATACCCTTTGGTCAAATACAAAACATTCGCCCTCCCAAAGACTCTTATCCTTTTCAACTTTTTCTAGATAACTTAAAATACCACCTTGAAGATGAAATACTTTTTTAAAGCCCTCCTCTTTCATTAGGGACGATGCTTTTTCGCACCTTATGCCTCCAGTACAAAACATTGCAATTTTTTTATTTGCATTAGTTTTATCCTCTTTAAATTTCTTAACCCATTCAGGGAAATCTCTAAATGATTTTGTTTGGGGGTCTATGGCATTTTTAAAAGATCCAATTTTTGTCTCAAATTTATTCCTTGTATCAATAAGAATAACATCAGGATCGGAAATAATATCATTCCATTGCTCAGGCTTAACATAGGTACCAACAATTTTATTTGGACTAATTTTAGGAAGGCCTATTGTGACTATTTCTTTTTTTAGTCTAACCCTCATTTTGTGAAATGGTTGTTTATCAGTAGATGAATATTTAATATCAACATCCGAAAAACGATTATCATACTGTATTCCGGCTAAAGCTTTTTCTAAATCCTTTGGCCTTGCAGAAATTGTTCCATTCAATCCTTCATCAGCAATTAGTATTGTGCCCATAACATTATTTTTATTACATATTGTATATAGTTGATCTTGAAGAGCTAGGAGGTCATCAATTTCAATAAATTTATATAATGTTGCCACTAAAATATTTTTATTTTTTATCATTTTTAATCTTTTAAAACATTTTTAGAATCTTTTCTTAAAAAAAATTAATTTTTTAATTTATTTATTAGATTCAATTATTTATTTTTTTTATTGCCTTATAACCTAATTTTGGTATATGAAGTATTCTAATGGAGTAAACAATATGCCTACAGGTACAGTTAAATGGTTTAATGGTCGGAAAGGTTTCGGCTTTATTGAACCGGATGATGGTGAGAATGATGTCTTTGTTCATATTTCCGCTGTTAAGGATTCTGGTTTAGAAATTCTTAATGAAGGAGATAAGATGAGCTTTGACCTCGTTGAAAATAGAGGAAGACTGGGTGCAGAGAAATTATCAAAAGTTGATAATGATCAAGCATCTGAAATATCTGAATAATTTTCTAAATTATAATTTCTTTTTAAGTAAGTCCTAAGTGTATTTAAGAATTGCGAATTTGCATTTCTTTCGATTGTTAGGTTTAAGTTTAACAAGATAACAATTATGAACTCTCTAGGAATTTTGTTTTTTTAAAAATGGTTAATTATTTAAAAGGAGAATATAATGCCAACAGGAACAGTTAAATGGTTTAATGCTAACAAAGGCTTCGGTTTTATCGAGCCTGATGATGGCCAAAATGATGTGTTCGTTCACGTTACTGCAGTTCAAGAGTCCGGTTTAGGAAATCTTGATGAAGGTGATAGAGTGAGCTTCGAACTCATTGAAAACAGAGGAAAAATGGCAGCTGCTGATCTTAAAGCAGCAGATGCTAAAGAAGAATCTTCTGAATAATTTTATTAATTTAAAATTTTAGATTAAGCCCATGATTTAAAGGTGTGTATTCATTTTTAATTCCTGGGCTTTTTTTTATGTTTTATCTGGCTACAAAAGTTATGATATTGTATTGACGTTTAGAGTTAAAGAATTTTGGTCCCTTAGCTCAGCTGGATAGAGCACTGGTCTTCGAAACCAGGTGTCAGAGGTTCGAATCCTCTAGGGACCGCCAAGAATATTGAGGTTAGGACTATGGATAAGCTACCATTACCAGACATAAACAACTCTCTATTAGAGATGATTGGCAATACACCACTTTTAGAAATAAAGAATATTGATGTTGGTGTATGCAGGTTGTTTGTTAAAATGGAGTCTCAAAATCCAGGGGGTTCTATTAAGGATAGGGTTGCGATTTCAATTATTGAGCAGGCTGAAAAGGATGGAATTTTAAAGCCCGGCGGAACAATTGTTGAGGCAACTGCCGGGAATACAGGAATTGGGCTTGCTTTAGTGGGAATCCTAAAGGGCTATAGAGTTGTTTTAGTTATTCCCGATAAAATGAGTCGTGAAAAAATATTACATTTGAAGGCGATGGGTACTGAGGTAGTCTTTACAAGGTCTGATGTATCCAAGGAAGATCCTGAATATTATCATAATATAGCTGAAAAAATAGTTAAGGAAACTCCTGGAGCATTTTACGCTAATCAGTTTGGTAATCCTGCAAATGCCTTAGCCCATGAAAAAACTACCGGACCTGAAATATGGAAACAAATGGATCACAATATCGATGCATTTGTTGCTGGCGTTGGGTCAGGCGGAACTTTATCGGGAGTTGGAAAATTTCTCAAAAGCGTTTCACCTAAAATACAAATCGTTGCTGCAGATCCTGAAGGTTCTATTATTTTCGATGCAGTTAAAAAGGGTTCGTATTCATACAGCGGAGGTTCATGGCTTGTTGAGGGCATAGGTGAGGATTTTATTCCTGATGTTTTGAATCTATCCTATATAGATGACGCGATAACAATCCCAGATCAAAAAGCTTTTGAAACTTTAGAGATTTTATTAAAAAAGGAAGGCATCCTTGCTGGTTCATCTGCGGGGACTTTAGTTGCTGGAGCAATAGAGTGGTGTAGGGCACAAAAGGAACCTAAAAGAGTGGTTTCATTAATTTGTGATACTGGAAATAAATATCTTTCAAAAGCATTTGATGATGCCTGGTTAAGCAATAATGGCTTAAGTAATAGAAACTTAAAAAATGACCTAAGTGATCTTATTGTTATGAGGGCTGATCAAAAACAGATTATTAGCGTAAAAGAGGATGACACCGTTTTGATAGCTTACAACAGGATGAGAAATTCAGATGTTTCTCAACTGCCCGTATTAGATGGCGATGAAATAGTAGGAACTATTACTGAGGATGAGATATTAAGGCATTGTACTGAAAATAAAGATGGATTTTCTAGTCTCGTCAATGTAGCGATGTCTTCTAATCTTCATCAAATAGACTGTAATTCTTCAATAAGTGATCTTTCATCGCTTATTGATAAGAGTAACTTTGCTATAGTTATGGAAAATAATACTTTTATAGGAATTATAACAAAAGTTGATTTACTGGCGTATTTAAAAAAGAATATTTAAGGGGTAAGTATGAGCAAAGATAAAAAAGGATTTGATACAAGAGCTATCCACGCAGGACAAAAAAATGATCCTGTAACGGGCGCCGTTATGACACCAATATATGCAACCTCAACATATGCTCAAGAGAGCCCAGGTGTTCATAAAGGGTATGAGTACTCGAGGACCTCGAACCCTACTAGAAGGGCCTTAGAGGATTGTATTGCTAGTCTAGAAGGCGGAGATAAAGGCTTTGGGTTTGCATCTGGAATGGCTACAACTTCAACCATTCTCGAACTATTAGATTCAGGTGATCATATAATTGCCTCTGATGATCTGTATGGAGGTACTTATAGACTGATGGAAGATGTAAGAAAAAGAACATCAGCCCTAGAATTTAGTTTTGTTGATTTTTCTAAAATCTCTAATATTTTAGATGCAGTTAAGCCTAATACAAAAATGCTTTGGTTAGAAACGCCGTCAAACCCTCTTTTAAAAATTACTGATTTAGAAGAGGTATCTTCTGCAGTTAATCAAAAAAATATTATTAAGGTTTGTGACAACACTTTTTCATCTCCTCGGATTCAGCAACCTCTTGAGCTAGGATTTGATATTGTTATGCATTCAGCAACTAAATATATTGGAGGTCACTCTGATGTTGTTGCTGGTTTGGCGGTGACATCGAAGAGCCGATCCGACCTCTCAGAAAGGCTTGCGTATCTTATAAATGCAAGCGGAGGTATGCTAGGACCTTTTGATAGCTTTCTTCTCTTAAGAAGTTTAAAAACTCTATCAATAAGGATGCAAAAACATTCTGAAAACGCACAGCTTGTCGCCGAATTTCTTGAGGATCATGCATTGGTATCTAAGACAATATATCCCGGACTTAAAAGTCATCCAGAACATGAAATTGCTAAAAAACAAATGAAATTATTTGGTGGAATGGTTACATTTATTGTTTCTGGTGGACTTCCCCATGCTAAAAAAGTATTGGAAAATTTAGAGGTTTTTACTTTAGCAGAAAGCTTGGGTGGTGCTGAAAGTTTAGCTGAACACCCCGCTATTATGACCCATGCGTCTATTCCAAAAGAAACTCGTGAATCCCTGGGGATTGATGACGGACTTATCCGACTTTCTGTTGGCATTGAAACTGCGGAAGATTTAATAAATGATTTAAAGCAAGCTTTGGGATAAATTTATTTTAATTTTACCTTAAAGGCATTGTACTTATAAACCCATCTAGACTTTATTAAAATAAATGGAATTAAGTGACCTAGAATGTATAGGCCCGAATAGATAATTAATTTTAAAATTGGATTTTGTAAGTGAAATAAACCTGTATTAAATTTTGAAGATTTTTGTAAATTATCAGAGCGTCTCTTTCTATTTCTTTGAAATTTTTCCAAGGCCTGTTGTGTATTATTTTTAGATTCATCTATTGATCGAAATAAAACGATAGCATCCTCCATGGCTGCGTTAGCGCCTTGACCGTATGATGGTGACATTGGATGGGACGCATCACCAATAATAACGGCACGTTTAGAGATCCATCGAGGAAGAGGGCTTCTTTCAAATAAACCCCATTTATTTGGTTTTTCTATATTACTGATTATTTCAATTACAGTTTTATTCCATCCCTTAAAATCATTCTGTAATTCCTCTTTAGTACCTACTTGATGCCAGGAGTTATCTTCCCATTTTTCTTTTTTTATCGTTCCTATAAAATTTAAGAATTTATTTTTTTTTATTGGATAATGAACAAAATGAGAATTCCTTCCCATCCAAACAGTGGTCGACAGCTCTCTTGTCGATTTAGAGAGTTTTTGAAGATCCACTAATCCTCGCCACGCAACAATACCAGAAAATCTTACCTCAGAATTTGGAAGCATTATCTTTCTGACAGATGAATTAATCCCATCACACCCAACTATCATTGAACCTTCTATAGTTTTTTGGTTATTAAAATATGCTAAAATTGAACTCTCTTTTTCAGAGTAACTTTCAAATGTATGGTCGGTAAATATTACCCCTGGTTTAATTGAAATTATTTCGGCTTTTAGGATGTTAATAATATCTTTGCGTTGCATTTGAAGGAAGGGATAATTAAAAAACTTCTCGCAGCTTTCATTTAAATTTTGTTTTGCAACTATTATGCCTTTTCGAAATGTCCTTAACTCAACTGAGGTTGGTTTACTGGCAAGGTTAGTGATTTTATCTTTTAGCCCTAAATTATATAATATTGCATTTCCATTGGGGCTAATGTTAATACCAGCACCTCGTTGATCAATTTCACTTTCTTTTTCAAACAAAAGGGTGTTATAGCCATTTTTTAATAAGGTGAGACATAGTGTTAATCCACTAATACCAGCACCAATTATAATAATTGGTTTGTTTTCCATGTGGCTACCTATCTCTCATCAATATCTTTGAATGCTGGTTTTGCCATCATGCGATAGTATTCAAATCCAAATCCAGGAAAATTATTTATTATTTTTCCTTCAGATGTCTTGTACCAACTAGCACAGCCTGCAGCCCAGACAGTTGTAGATAATCTCTTCTGAATATAATCATTGTATTCGGTCATAGACTTTTTCTTAACATCGATATATTTCAGATTCTTTCCTTTTAAGTGCTGGATACACTTAATTATGTATTTTATTTGTGCCTCAATCATAAAGATAATAGAAACATGTCCAGTATTGGTATTAGGTCCGTAACACATAAAAAAATTAGGAAAATCAGACACCATAACACCCCGATAAGCCTCTGCACCTTTTTGCCAAACACTTTCCAAGCTTTTATTTTCAAGACCAGTAATTTTTACTGGAGAAATAAATATATTAGCCTCAAACCCTGTTCCATAAATAATTACATCGATATTGTGTTTTTTTCCAGCCTCTGTGAGGATAGAATCACTGGTAAAACTGGAAATTAAATTTGTTTCAAGAACAACATTTTCTCTTTCAAGTGCGGGATAAAAATCATTTGTTGGGATTACTCGTTTACACCCAGCAGGGTAATCTGGTGTTAATTTTTTCTTTAAAGATTCTTCAGAAATTTGTTCGTCAAGTAACATTTTTTGACCTAACAGATACATTGACTTCATACTTTTAAGCTTAAATCCTGTTGTCAATCTAGAGACTATACTCTCACAAATATTGAAGATTTTTTTTTCTTTCATTGAGAAAGCAAAATATAATCTTTCAGCCATTATATATTCATAAAATCTATATAATCTTCCAATAAAAGGTATATTACGAAACATCCATTTTTCGCTGCTACTAAATTCACGGTCAGGTTTAGGCACTATCCAATTGGGTGTTCTTTGAAATATTACTAGTTTATCAACCTTATTAGCTATTTTAGGAATAAACCCGATAGCGCTCGGTCCAGTACCGATAACGCCAACTTTTTTTCCCTTAAGATCATAGTTATGGTCCCATTCAGCGCTATGAAAGGAGTGACCTTTAAAATTTTCTGATCCCTCAAATTTCGGATATTTAGGTCTATTTAATTGACCTAATCCACTTACAAGAGTTTTTGCTTTAAATATTCTATTATTGGAGTCGTGAATGAGCCATAAATTTTCTTCAGAATCAAATTCCGCCTTCAGTACCTCAGTGTTGAATTTTATATGTGGTTTTATTTTATATTTATCGGCTACTTTTTCTAAATAATTTAGGATTTCATATTGTTCGGGGTATTTTTTAGACCAATCTGAGTTTAGCTCAAACGAGTAAGAATAAAAATGAGATGTTACATCACAACATAGCCCTGGGTATGTATTATCTCGCCAAGTACCGCCGACTGATCCCTTTTTTTCTAAAATTAAGAATGAGGAAATATTTGCTTTTAACAAATTAACACCCATACCTATTCCTGAAATGCCTGCACCAAGAATAATTGAATCATATATTCGATTGCTATTGTCATTCATATTTGAAAGATTATCTTTAAGAAGTGAATTTGCAAGAAAAATATATTATTGTGACTAAAAATTAAAAAGGATTTTCAATGAAAGCGGTAAATTATTCAGAAGGCATAATAAATATTTTAGATGTCCCCAAACCTTCCGGCGAAGGGGTTTTAGTAAATATTGATTCATGTGGGATTTGCGGTACTGATATTCATATGCTGAATAACAAGGTTCACCTGTCTCACATTGCCGGACACGAAATGTCTGGACGATTATCTGATGGAACCTTGGTAGCAGTGGAACCTCTAAAGTATTGTGGAAAATGTCTTCAATGTGAATCTGGGAGTTATAATTTATGCGCGGCTGATAAAGCAGAATTACTAGGTTTAACGGCTGATGGTGGTATGGCGGAGCAGATCATAGTTCCAGAACACTGTATTGTTAAGTTAGATCAAAAAATTAACCCAAAAACTGCGTGCCTTGTTGAGCCAATTGCTGTGGCTGTTCACGGATATGTTATTACTGGGACTCGTCCTACGCATAGAGTTGCAGTTGTGGGCGGAGGCTCGATAGGGCAATGTGCTGTTTTTGCAGCAAAAGCTATGGGGTGTGAGGTTGATCTGCATGCGCGATATGAGCATCAGATGGAAGCAGCTCAACTTTGTAATGTTAAGGAACCTTCTGGTGTTTATGATAGAGTTGTCGATTGCGTGGGGTCAACTGATGCAATTCAAACTTGTGTTGAGCTATTAAAGCCTCAAGGTAAAATTATCGGCCTTGCGGTAGGTTGGGAGGATATTAAGATTCCGGGTATAGCTGCAGTCAATAAAGAGGCTTCATATTTTACATCACGATGCTATGGCCTTAGTGCTGAAGGAAGAGATATCGATATAGCAGCAAAGATGCTTTTTGACCTTCCTGATTTAGCTTCAAAAATTATTACTCATAGATTTCCTATTGATTCTGCTGTTGAGGCCTTTAATGTTGCTGGTGACAGAAAATCTGGGTCAATAAAGGTTATTCTAGATATAAATATCTAACTCACAGAATTAAAACGGAAGATAAATTGACCAAATACTATAATATTGATGACTTAAGACTTTTAGCAAAAAAAAGAGTTCCACGAGCAGTATTTGATTATGTTGATGGTGCATCGGAAGATGAAATTACCAAAAATGAAAATAGAAATGCCTATCGTAAGTGGAGGTTAATTCCCGATGTACTTGTTGATGTCTCTAAGGTTGATACAAAAGTGAATATTTTAGGGACAGATATGCCTTATCCGTTTGCTTTAGGGCCAACTGCTATTTCCTATCTTTTTCATCACGCTGGAGAGCCAGCCGTTGCTAGAGCAGCTGCTAAAAGAGGGTTTCCATCAACTCTGTCATCTATAGCCACTACTAATATTGAGGATTATGCCAAGGCTGCTAATGGACCTGTGTGGTTTCAAATGTATATTTGGAAAAATCGTTCAATAAGTTATGACTTTGTTAAGAGGTGTAAAAAAAGTGGTTATAAGGCGATAATGCTAACAGTGGACGCACCTGTCGGAGGTAAGCGCGAAAGAGACCTTAGGACTGGTATGACGGTGCCTCCCAGACTTACACTATCTTCAATAATCGATGCGGCGCTTCACCCATCTTGGTGGTGGAATTTTATTTTTGGTAAAAGAATTAGCTTTGCAAATGTAGAAAACAGCCTTGATGGAAAAAAACAAAAATTAACAAATATAATGACATATATAAACGAACAGTTTGATCCTTCTGTGACTTGGGATGAAGCTAAAGAAATTGCTTCTTTGTGGAATGGTCCTTTTGCTATTAAAGGTCTGATGACAGCAGACGATGCTGAGAGGGCTATAGAAATTGGAGCCTCTGCAATTGTGATCTCTAATCACGGCGGACGTCAATTAGATGGAGCGCCAGCTCCATTAGATGTACTTCCGGAAATCTCTAAAAGAGTTAACGGGCGAGTTGAGATACTTATTGACGGTGGCATTAGGAGGGGGTCGGACATAGTGAAGGCAGTCGCTCTTGGTGCGGATGCCTGTTTAATTGGAAGGCCTTGGGTTTATGGCTTGGCAGCTAAAGGAGAAAAGGGCGTTGGAATCGTTGTCGACGTTTTGGCTTCTGAAGTAAAAAGAACCCTTCAATTACTTGGCTGTAAGAGTATCAAGGATGTTAAAAGAAGGCACATACGTTTAAGTAAATCTTTTTTAGAGAATATAGAATAAAATATGTATCAAAAAAAAATACAAGAATATAAGCAAAATAGTAAGAATGAGTTTGATTTAGGCTTTGATAGTGAAAAGCTGGCCTATATACCTCATTATTTTTCTTCTTATTTAGAAAAGGGAAAGCTTCCTAATTTTACCTTGCTAGTATCGCGGAATAATGAAATTGCTCATTTGTCATCCCAAGGCTTTTCTAGTGTTGAGGATAAGACGCCCCTTCAATATAATTCTATTTATAGATTTTTTTCTATGACTAAACCTATAACCTCAGTTGCAATAATGATGTTATATGAAAGAGGTTTATTACGATTAGAGCATGAGGTTTCTAAGTACCTTCCTGAATTCAAGGAGGTTAAAGTTTGGGACGGTGGAACAATTGATAATTTTAAAGTTCGTCCACCTTCCCAGCCAATTCTGATTAAGGATTTATTAACTCATACAGCTGGATTAACTTATGGTTTCATGACTGGTCACCCTGTTACTGGACTATATGGAACGAGTGGAATTGCATCTGCAAAGAATTCTGAAACTAAAAAAGAAATGAATTTAGATGAATTTTCTAATACTGCTGCATCCTTACCCCTATTATTTGACCCGGGGTCACAGTGGAATTACTCAATTGCAACTGATATACTTGGAAGGTTGATTGAGGTTGTTTCGGGTGAGAATCTTGATACATTTTTTAATAAAAATATATTTACCCCTCTAGGTATGATCGATACAGATTTTTTTGTTCCAGAAGAAAAGCATGATCGATTTGTTGACTGTTATCAAGAGCTTGTGTCAAATAGAGGAAGCCGTCTTAAGCGCTCCTTTAAAGGCGGAGAGGACTCCTACTCAAGACCAAGAAGATTTCTTTCTGGAGGTGGTGGGCTTTGTTCAACATTGGCTGATTATGCAAATTTTTGTCAAATGATATTAAATAATGGTTTTTTTATGGGAAAGCAGCTTTTAAGTCCCATGACTATTGAATTTATGTGCAAGAATCACCTTCCTGGAAATCAAACACTCAGTGATATGGGTGATAAAAGTTTTTCTGAGGTCAGATATGATGGAGCTGGTTTTGGATTGGGGTTTTCAACATTAATTGATCCTGTCATGGCTTCATCCCCTATGTCCGCTGCAACTATTTCATGGGGTGGCATGGCTAGCACATTTTTTTGGATAGACCCAAAAGAGAATATTTTTTCAATTTTACTTACACAACTTATTCCCTCAGGGAGATATCCAATTAGACCTCAGGCACAAACATTGGTGTATTCGGCGTTGCGCGACCTTAATAAAAATTACTAGACTTTCCTAATTAACAAATGTAAGTTTACCTTACCTTAATTAAAGGGCGTGGTGATTTGAGCCAGTCGGCTTGCGGCCACGTTAAAAAAATAGCTAAAAATGACTGGGAGATACTCGGGTAAATCTGGGTTTTTTTATCTCTCAGCAAAAAAGGAGATAAAAATGACTACAGAAAGTAAAAATCCAGAAACTATTGCACTTCATGCTGGTTGGAGATCGGATCCAACAACAAATTCAGTAGCAGTGCCAATTCATCAAACAACAAGCTATCAATTTGATTCAACAGAGCATGCATCAAATCTTTTTGCTTTATCTGAGCTGGGTAATATTTATTCCAGAATAATGAATCCTACTTGTGATGTTTTAGAGAAAAGAATTGCTGCACTTGAAGGTGGAGCGGCGGCACTTGCTGTGGCATCAGGACAAACAGCAACAGCTTATGCTTTGCAAAATATTGCTAAGGTAGGTGATAATATTGTTTCATCAACCGATCTTTATGGTGGAACTTATAATCAATTAAACAATGTATTTAAAGATATGGGTATAGAGGTACGTTTCGTAGACCCGAAGGATCCAAATGCTTTTGCTGAAGCTACTGATGATAAAACACGTGCATATTTTGGAGAAACATTACCAAATCCAAAGCTTGAAGTTTTTCCTATCAAGGAAGTTTCCGATATTGGACGAAAGTTTGGTATCCCTCTAATTGTTGATAATACAGCTGCGCCTATTTTGTGTAAGCCTTTTGAGCATGGGGCAGCAGTTATTGTGTATTCATCAACTAAGTACATTGGAGGTCACGGTACTTCGATTGGTGGTTTAATTGTTGACGGAGGTAATTTTGATTGGGCGGGCGCGGGCGATAGACAGCCTGCATTAAACACACCTGATCCGTCATATCACGGAGCAATCTTCACTGTTGCGGCGGCACCACTAGGTCCCATTGCTTACATTCTTAAGGCAAGAACGACAATTCTAAGAGATCTTGGTGGGGCAATGAGTCCAATGAATGCTTTCCAATTTATTCAAGGTTTAGAAACATTGCCTTTAAGAATAAGAGAACATTCTAGAAACGCACAAAGTGTTTCAGAATTTTTAGAGAAACATGATAAAGTTAGCAAAGTAATTTATCCTGGCCTTCAGACTGGTGAAGTAAGAAAAAGAGCGGATGACTACCTTAAGGGTGGTTACAGTGGACTAGTTGGCTTTGAGTTATCGGGAGGAGTTGAATCAGGTAAAAAGTTTATTGATTCATTGGAGCTTCTTTATCACGTTGCAAATATTGGGGATGCTAGAAGTTTGGCAATCCATCCTTCAAGTACTACCCACAGCCAGCTATCAGAGGAACAACAAATAGCGTCAGGCGTTACACCTGGATATGTTCGCCTCTCTATAGGAATTGAGCATATAGATGATATTTTAGCTGATTTGTCACAAGCTCTTGATAAAGCATAACTAAATATTAAATTTTTAAAAAATTAAGCCACCAAACTTCTGTTTGGTGGCTTTTTATTTTTTATGATAATAAATATTAAAAATCTTATATTTAAAATTTTAACTAAAGGAGTTTAGTTAAAAAGTACTATCATCGTAGAATTTTTTTAGTGAACAAAAATATTTCAGTCGATTGTTTCATCGGATAATGTAATAAAGAAAATATGACGAAAGTCAGGGTGGATATTCGAAAGATCAAAAGCTAAACGATGCTTGGTATTAATTAATGGGTGATAAAATGAAAAGAAGAGTATGGAAGCTTATTGGACGTCCGGAAGGTACAAATTTTGAAAGCGCTTTATCATTAATCGATGAGGATCTTTTAGATCCGACAGATGGACAAATTCAGATAAAGTTAAAGATTATTTCGATGGACGCCGGTACAAGGATGTGGATGAGTGATCGTCAAGATTCTTATCAGCCTCCAATAGAGATTGGGGCATCAATGGTTGGCGTCTGCCTTGCGGTGGTATCTAAGTCTTCTAATCCTAATTTCAAAGAAGGAGATTTGGTTAGGGGTTTTGGTGAATGGGCTGATTATGCAAATGTTGATACAGAATCTTTTCTTGTCTTAGAGGGTGGACTTGATCATGAGGAGGCCTACCTATCCGCTCTGGGATTGAATGGTTGGACTGCTTATGTCGGAGTTATGGAAGTTGGAAAGCCCAAACCAGGTGAAAATTTCCTTGTTTCTGCAGCTGCAGGGGCGACAGGTTCGTTAGCAGGTCAAATAGCAAAGAGAGCTGGCTGTAGAGTTATTGGGTTGGCAGGAAGTCAGAAAAAGTGCGATTGGCTTATTGATGATTTAGGTTTTGATGTTGCTATTAATTATAAAACTGAAAATTTAGATTTAGCGTTAAAAAAACACTGCCCCGAAGGTGTTGATATTTATTTTGACAATGTAGCGGGTGATATTCTTAACACAGTTATGGCAAATCTTGCCTTAAATGCGAGAATTCCATTATGTGGGTTGTTGGCTCAATACAATGAAAAGGGTGCACGCCTTCCTGGGCCAAGTAACTTTGATCAACTCTTAATGAAAAGAGCTACAATAACAGGATTTTTCTGCCCAGATTTTCTTGAGGATGGTCCAAGGATTGAATCACTTTTATCCGAATGGTATAAGGATGGGTCTTTAAAATTTAAAGCGGATATAACTGAAGGCTTGGAAAATGTTCTTGTGTCTTACAAAAAGATTTTTACTGGTGAAAACATCGGTAAAACTTTAGTTAAATTATAATAAATTTTTATTAAGGAAATTGAATGAAGCTTTCTGGTAATTTTGATGTAAGTGGTTTAATCGTCAAGGAAGATGAACGGTATCAAGTTATTGATAATAATTCATTGGAGAATTTAGTATTAAGTAGCACAAGTCTTAACCCTGGACATTCAACGAGCGGACACAAACATAGCGGCCAAGAAGAGGTTTATATTTTTGCAAGAGGTTCAGGTGAAATGACATTAGTTTACCCAAATAACGATGAAAAGAATTTTTCTGTAACCAAGGGTGACATTATTCTCGTTGAGGACGATGTGTACCACAAGGTTTCAAATACAAGCGATGATGAATTATATTTCGTTTGTATTTTTGATGGTAAACGGTCTTAGCTAAATAAGGCTATGATCCAAATGCACCTTCAAATGTTTTAGACCAGCTTCCAGTTGTTGCAGCTCTTGAGTATTCAGTAGATCTACCTTCAAAGAAGTTTGTATGTTCAACAGCATTTAACATCTCATCCATCCATGGGAGAGGATTTTTTTCAACATTATAAAGATGGGGAAGACCTAGTTGTGACAGCCTCCTATTAGCTATGTACCTTATATATTGCTTAACCTCAGAAGCTTCCATACCCTTAACTCCGCCTAACTCAAAAGCAAGATCAATAAATGCATCCTCATGTTCTATGACTTTAGAGCAAGCCTCTGTAATTTCCTCTCGGACTTTATCATTCCAGACTTCTGGATTCTCTTCTACAAAGGTTTTAAATAACTTAATAGCTGACTCTGTATGAAGAGTTTCATCCCTAACAGACCATGTTACAATCTGCCCCATTCCTTTCATTCTATTTTGTCGTGGAAAATTCATTAAGACAGCAAATGAAGCAAAAAGCTGTAAGCCTTCTGTAAATGCTCCAAAAACAGCAAGAGTTTTAGCTATGTCTTCTTTTGTATCAACACCCCATAGACGCATATAATCGAACTTATTTTTCATAGCTTCATATTCAAGAAATGCACTATATTCAGTTTCTGCCATCCCAATAGTATCCAGTAAATGACTATATGCAGCTATATGAATGGTTTCCGTATTTGAGAAGGCGCCAAGCATCATTTGAACTTCAGTTGGTTTAAAAACCCTTGAATAATGCTTCATATAACAATTGTTAACTTCTACATCTGCTTGAACAAAAAAACGAAATATTTGGGTCAAAAGATTTTTTTCTGGAGGGGTTAAATTCTTTTCCCAATCCTTAACGTCTTCAGCCAAAGGAACTTCCTCTGGTAGCCAATGGATTCTTTGCTGTTTCAGCCATGCTTCGTAGGCCCACGGATATTTAAAAGGCTTGTATACTAATCTTTCTTCAAGAAGTGACATAATTATTCCTTATTGGCAGGCTAGACATTCGTCATAATCATTAGGATTAGACTCGGCAGCAACTTCATTTAATGTTTTAACTTCAATCTGGCTTGGTTGATTTGAAGAATTTTCAGCTCTTTGCAGGGAGAGAGAGCGACAATAATACAGACTCTTCACGCCTTTTTTCCATGCAGAATAATGTACCTCATGTAGATAAGATTTATCACTATCAGCAGGTAGGAATACATTTAAAGACTGAGCCTGATCTATCATTTTAGCTCTATCACCAGCTAAATCAATGAGCCACCTCTGATCAATTTCAAAAGCAGTCTTGTAAACATCTTTTTCAAGATCCGACAAGAAATCAAGGTGCTGGACTGACCCACGATTTGATAAGATCGATAGCCAAACCTCATCATTATCTTGTTTTTTCTCTTTAAGCATAATCTTAAGGTGTCGATTACGAACTGTAAAAGTCCCTGACAGTGTTTTATGCGCAAAGACATTTGCTGCAATTGGTTCAATCCCTGGGCTTGATCCGCCGCATATTATTGAGATAGATGCGGTTGGGGCAACAGCTGTTTTATTAGAAAAACGTTCCATGATGCCATACTCTTCAGCATCTGGGCATGGACCCTTTTCTTTTGCTAAATCAAGTGAAGCCTGATCAGCTTGTAATTTTATATGGGAGAACATTTTTTTATTCCAAGATTTAGCGACTGCGCTTTCCCAGGGTACATTATTGGCTTGAAAAAATGAATGTAAACCCATAACGCCTAATCCAACGGATCGCTCACGCATTGCTGCGTATGCAGCACTTTTCATTGTATCTGGAGCATTATCAATGAAGTCTTGAAGGACATTATCTAAAAAACGCATAATGTCTGGTATAAAGTCCTTATCATTTTCCCATTCAAAAAACTTTTCTAAGTTAACAGAAGACAGACAACAAACCGCAGTTCTATTTTCACCGTGATGATCAATTCCTGTCGGAAGAGTGATTTCACTACACAGATTTGAAGTTTTTATTTCTAAGCCTGCTAATTTTTGATGCTCTGGTCTTAGATTGTTTACAGTATCCTTATAAACAAGATAAGGCTCACCAGTTTCAATTCTAGCCGTTAGCATTCTGATCCAAAGAGAACGTGCTGATACAGTTTTTTGAACTGACTGATCGTGCGGGCTTCTTAGGTCCCAATCAACATTTTCTTCTACAGCCCTCATAAAAGCATCAGTAATCTGTATGCCGTGGTGAAGGTTAAGAGCCTTACGGTTAGGATCTCCGCCAGTTGGTCTTCTTATTTCTATAAATTCTTCTATTTCGGGATGATCAATAGGTAGATATACAGCTGCCGAACCTCTTCGAAGAGACCCTTGGCTAATGGCAAGGGTTAATGAATCCATCACTCTAATAAAGGGTACAATGCCACTTGTTTTTCCTACGCCACCTATTGGTTCTCCAATAGACCTAAGATTCCCCCAATAAGAACCGATACCACCGCCCTTAGAGGCTAACCAAACATTTTCAGTCCAAAGATCAACTATTCCTCCCAAACTATCGTTTGCCTCATTTAGAAAGCATGAAATAGGAAGGCCTCGACCTGTTCCGCCATTTGAAAGGATTGGTGTGGAGGGCATGAACCATAATTGTGACATATAGTCATATAATCTCTGAGAGTGCTCTTCATTGTCTCCATAAAAAGATGCTACTCGAGCAAAAAGATCTTGAAATGACTCGCCCGGAAGCAAGTATCTATCTTCCAACGTTTCCATCCCAAAGTCTGTTAAAAGAGAATCTCTAGAGGGATCAATTTTAACTCTGTTACCTTTATCAGAATGCTGAACTGCTCTGTCTGCTATTCGGAAATCCATTCGCGGCTCATTGGCGAGATCTGAAGACGGCTTTTCACCAATTTTTGATTGCGCAAATGAGTAAATTTCTTCCATTTCTTCACTAGTATAACCAGAAATAACAGGAGCGGGAGTCTTCTTTTGGGTGGAAGTATTTTTTATTTTTTTTTCTGGTTTGTTCATAAGCATTTATATATCCCTTTTTTCTTTCTTACCACCTGATTTAAAGAGAGTCAGGCCCTCTGTACAACTTTATGAGCTGTATTATTGCTTGTAACGGCAATTTAAAATAACGTTAAGAATGAAACATACTTTTAGATCTTGATCCTCTGATTATAGTATTTGCTACTACAACTAGAGTATGAAACATATCCTAACACAAAATATAGTAGCCTGTTCGTAGCAGAGGTCAATATCCAAAAACTAAAAAAAGCATTTTTTTTTCTTTTTTTTGACTTTTAAGTTAAAACACTCAAGAGTCTTCATCTATTAAGTTAAATTATTTTAAATTGAGGTGCTAACGTGAATCATTCAAACAGAACATTTAAATCTTGGCGCCTTAAAGAACGGCCATTAGGAGAAATAAAAACAACAGATCTCGAGCTGGTAGATGATGTGATTCCAGAAATTAAGACTAATGAAGTCTTAGTAAGGACGATTTATTTTTCTCTAGATCCAACGAATAGAATATGGATGTCTGATGTTGATCAGTATATGGAGCCGGTCGAGATAGGTGACATCATGAGAGCGGGTGGGTCTTTGGCGGTAGTTGAGGAGTCAAATGTCGAAGGTGTAAATATTGGTGAAGTTGTTCAAGGTGGAATGCACGGTGGCTGGCAAGAGTACTTCACTATTCCTGAATCTGATATAATAAAAATTCCAAAAGATACTGGCCTCCCTTTAACTGCTTTTATATCTGTCTTGGGTTTTACAGGTCCAACTGCTTATTTTGGCTTACTAGATATTGGAAAACCCCAGCCCGGTGAAACGGTTGTGGTGTCTGCAGCAGCTGGAGCCGTTGGATCAATAGTTTGTCAAATTGCTAAAATAAAAGGGTGTAATGTTGTAGCGATAGCCGGATCTGATGAGAAGTGTGATTGGTTAAAGAATGAATTGGGCGCTGATCATGTCATTAATTATAAGAAAGAAAATGTTTTAGAGGCATTAAAAAAAACTTGCACCAATGGAATTGATATTTACTTCGATAATGTTGGTGGCGAGACTCTTGATGCGGCATTAACTCTTATGAATAAATTTGGAAGGATTCCAGTTTGCGGTCTGATTTCTATGTACAACGACTGGTCTTCAGTAGGGCCTAAAATGTATAGAAATATATTAATGAAAACCTTAACAGTTACAGGGTTTCTTGTTTCAGACTATGCAGATCGATTTGGAGAAAGTCTTGAAAATTTAGGGAGCTGGGTTGCCGAAGGAAAAATAAAATTTAAGGTAGATGTTGTTGAGGGCATTGAAAACGCCCCTGAAGCAGTTAATAAATTATTTTCTGGTGAAAATAACGGCAAGCTAGTAATTCAAACCTCAAAAGAGCCTTAAGTTAAAATACCTCAAAAAGTCCAGCAGCTCCCATTCCACCCCCGATACACATAGTCACAACAACATTTTTTGCTTTCCTTCTTTTTCCTTCCAGAAGGATGTGACCTACCAGCCGAGCTCCAGTCATACCAAATGGATGACCTATTGATATTGAACCACCATTAACATTTAGTTTTTCATTATCTATACCAAGCTTGTCTCGACAATATAGAGCTTGGCTCGCAAAAGCTTCATTCAGCTCCCATAAATCGATATCATCAACGCTTAGGTTATTTCTTTCTAGCAATCGAGGAATCGCATAAACTGGTCCTATGCCCATTTCATCTGGTTCACAGCCAGCGACAGCAAACCCCCTGAATGCGCCAAGAGGATCAAGCCCCTTTTGTTCTGCTAGCTTTGAATCCATTACAACAACAGATGCTGCTCCATCGGAGAGTTGAGATGCATTACCTGCCGTAATAAAGTGTTCTTCGCCCCTTATAGGTTTTAATTGTGACAAACCTTCAAGTGTTGTGGAGGGCCTATTACATTCATCTTTATCAACAATATAATCTTCTACACTTTCTTCACCGGACTCTTTGTTTACCACCTTCATTTTAGTTTTCATGGGAACAATTTCATTCTTAAATAAACCAGCCTCTTGTGCAGCTGCTGTTCTTTGTTGGCTTTGAAGCGAATATTCATCTTGGCTTTCTCGTGATATATTATAACGCTTCGCAACAATATCTGCAGTTTCAATCATCGGCATCCATAGGGCAGGATGAGATTCCATTAGTTTGTCTTCTGTAATATTGTTAAAATTAATACCCTGCATTGGAACTAAAGATATCGATTCAACACCCGCACCAACAACTGCCTGCGCCCCTTCGTTTAGAATTCTACCCGCTGCCATTGCTATAGTTTGAAGTCCGGAAGAACAAAACCTATTAACAGTAACGCCCGAGGTCGTAACAGGACAACCTGCCCAAATAGCAGCCAATCTTCCAACGTTTTGACCGGTAGCGCCCTCAGGGGTTCCACACCCCATAATAACATCTTCAATTTCGTCGGGCTCTATTTTGGCTCTTTCAATAGAGTGTTTGACAGCGTGACCAGCCATTGCGGCACCGTGAGTTATATTAAATCCACCCCGACCTGATTTAGCTAATCCGGTTCTAGCTGTTGAAACTATTACTGCTTCTTTTGTCATCAATATCTCCTATCGAATTAAATCTATAATAACCTTTAAATAATAATTTAAATAAATTACTTTTATTTTTTTAAGAATTAAATTAAGTCATAAGTATAAGGGGTTTCTTTGTCAAATAATCTTAAAAATCATAATTATTATAATAAGATAATTGAGAGTATGCAGGAAATAGCAGAGGAAGAATTTAGAGATTATTCCCAGCCTTTGGCTATTAATATTGATTTAGGATCTTTACTGGATCATTCAGAGGAGTATTTGTTTAATTTTATAACGATTGTTGAAAAAAAAAGTAAGGATACATTATTTTTAAAAACTTCTATTATTTTTGATAATAAAATAATAGCCTGCGCAACAGCTGTTTGGATAAAAGAAAATGACTAACTGTAAACGGAAGTTAAATCTTTCCTTAATATTAATGATATCGCTTTTTGTGAGTGGCTGTGGAGGGGGTGGTAAAAGCTCTAATATCTCTAACACACCTCTAGAAAAAACTACCAATCCATCATTCGTTGGTAGCTTTGTGTATACCCCTAAAAAGCAATTTGAGACATTAGAATACCAAACACATTGGGGTCTCAATACAATAAATGCTTCAGGATCTTATGCGCTTGGTGCCTCAGGAAAAAATGTAGTTATTGGCGTGGTCGATGAGGCCATTGATTGGTCTCATCACGAGTTTCTTGAAAAAGATAAATTTCATCCGGATAGCAAGTTTGTTTACTCTGGAAATAGGGAGCCAACACCTCTGCAAAAGTTCCATGGGTCAGCGACTTCTTCAATTATAGCAGCACGTAAAGATAATTCCAATATAAGAGGGAACCTCCATGGTGTTGCCTATGATGCGCAAATATACTTTTTATCTGTTGAGCTAGGATCACCTCCCGCTGAAGGCGAATACGAGCCAGTTGCGATAGAAAGTTTTACTTGGGAATATTTTGATAGCTCAGAATCTAAGGCCTATAGATCGTTATCATCAAAGACCTCTGTAATTAATAATAGCTTTGGATTTACAGGTCAAATTACCGATCAAAGTAAAGAGACGCTTGAAAAAAACTTTCCTAAAATGATCAAGGTTTTTTCAGAAGAACAAGAAACTTTATTTGTTTGGGCTGCTGGGAATTATAATGGAATTACTGATACTTCGGGAAAGAAGGTTGAGGCGCTTAACCCTGGTTGGTTAGCTGGCCTTGGTTATTATTTTCCTGAGCTAAGAAGTAATAATGTGGCTGTTGTTGCGGTTGATAAAAAAGGTATGATTGCTGATTTTTCCAATAGGTGTGGTGTAGCCCAGGATTTTTGTATTGCAGCTCCAGGTGTTGATATTCCCGTAGCAATTCCTAATAATATATACGACTCTTTATCAGAGCAGGAAAAAGCATCGTCTAATCCTAATGTTTTGAGTTATTTAAAAGAAAACCCAAATGATGGCTACCTTTTAGCGAATGGAACCTCTTTTGCTGCACCTTACGTGACAGGCTCGCTAGCTGTTTTAACAGAA
>Ga0308013_10000393_pt1 | contig 23545 bp, 14 predicted proteins | sample Neamet181_FD_203131 | JGI IMG/M metagenome (GOLD analysis project Ga0308013, IMG submission 203131) | Marine microbial communities from water near the shore, Antarctic Ocean - #181 | ecosystem: Environmental > Aquatic > Marine > Unclassified | place: Southern Ocean | collected 2014-07-25
TGAACGTTTTCATTGTCTAATAGATTTAAGGCAAGTTTGGCATGAGTAGATTTTAATACATGATACAATTCTATTAAGTCATTTTCTAAAAAATCTAGGAGATCTTCGTTGTCGTCGACTAAAAGTATCTTAGGTTTACCATCTTTATTGGTGTTATGTTCAGGGTTTTTAGGTTTTTTTTCTCCTTCTTTTTTTAAGGAATTAAAGAGTTTGAATTCATTTATTTGATGAATAGGTAATTTTAGAACAAAACAATTTGTTGTAGGATCAGTAGTTTCTAATATCAAGCTACCTTTGTGAAGTTCAACCAATGAATGCGCTAATGAAAGACCTATGCCTGTGCTTGTTTTATTGTGATTATTTTTATCGGGCACAATAAAAAAAGGTTGAAATATTTTTTCTTTTAAATTTACTGGAATAATATTTCCATCGTTTTGAATTCTAAATTCAAAAGTATCTTCATGAGTTGTTAATGATATTGAAACTATTTTATTAGCATATTTAATGGCATTGCTAAAGAGATTACTCATTATTTTTTTTAGAGCCTCAATGTCAACATAAGCATAGGTGTCTTCTTCCCCTAAATTAGTGCTAAAATCAATATTACTGTTGTTTATTGCTGGACTAAACCTGGTATATATATTTCTTAATAAATCTGAAATATTAGCCTCTACAAAAGTGAGATTTGTACCTTCTAATTCAGCTTTTCTAAAATCTAATAATTGATTAACTAAATCCAATAAACGAGAAGTGTTTTTATCCATTATTAAAAGATTATTCATAAGGTTACTTTCATAATCTTTTTTCTTTAGTATTTTTTCTAAAGGACTCTTTATAAGGGTCAATGGAGTTCGTATTTCGTGCGATATATTCGTAAAGAATTCTATTTTTGCCTTATATAGTTCTTTTTCTTTTTGTCTGTTTAAATCTTTAATATGCTGGTTGTTTTTTTCTTTAGTTCTTAAATGATAAATTTTCAATAGAAAGTAAATGGCTGCAAGAAGAAATATAATATAAAGTATATATGCGGTATTACTTCTCCACAGAGGTGGTAAAACATAGATTTTTAATTCCGATGATTCTTCACTCCATATGCCATTACTATTCCTAGATTTAAGCTTGAAGTCATAAGTCCCAGGAGATAAGCCAGTAAAAGATACTTTATGTTTTTTCCCTTGATAAATCCATTCATCATTTAGACCACTTAGTTTATACCAATATTCTGTCATTTCGGGTGCATTAAAACTTAACGCAGCAAATTCTATTTTTAAAGAGGAATCATCTGGATTTAATGTAATTTCATTTAGTATTGACCCAGATTTCGTCACTTTAAATTTTCTGTTTTCTATTTTATCATCATTATTATTAATTTTTACATCGGTAATTAAAATAGGAGGTTTAAATTCATTTAAAATAAACTCTTTTGGGTTAAAACTGATCAATCCTTCTACGGATCCGAAGTACATTCTCCCATTGTTATCTTTATAGGCAGAATGATAATTAAATTGATTACTTAATAATCCATTTGCAGTTGTGTAGGTTTTTATTGCTCTTGTTTCAGTGTTTAATTCTACAAGTCCTTTAGAAGTGCTTATCCATAAAAAATTTCTGTCATCTTCCAGAATTGAGTATGTAACATTGCTAGGCAGACCATCTTTTATCGAGTAATTTTTAAATTCATTTTTTTTAATATTATATTTATTCAGTCCATTTTCGGTTGTAATCCATATATTATTTTTACTGTCTTGAAAGATCCCATTTATAGTGTTGCTACTTATGCTATTTAGTTTATCGTCATCATGCTTATACACTCTTTGGGTGTTGGTTTTAGGATCAAAATAAAAGAGCCCTTCCCAATAAGTTCCAGCCCATAAACCCCCACTATGGTCTTCGAGTAAGGATGTATAAAAATAACCCTCAGGGAAGGCTTTTATAGTAGAAAATGTCTCTTTTTGGTAATCAAATTGCTGTATGTCAGAAGTTGTAATGGCAAATGTTTCCTTTTTTGTGTTTTCATAAAAAGCAAATACAAAATTGCTTGAAATATTCCCTTTAGTATTTGTGCTAAAATGATTGATAATTTCACCAGTCTTAATATTCATTATATCTAGGCCGTGCTCAAAAGTACCAACAAATAGCTTATCATCCTTAATTAATAATCCATGTATGTTATAAAAGGAAAGAGATTTACGATTTTTTACCGGTAAATAATTTGTAAAACTGCCTGTTTTGAGATTTAATTTACTGACACCTGCATCTTCTGTTCCAATCCATAAATTGTTGTTTTGGTCTGGACGAATTTCTCTAACAGCATTTCCGCTAATTGAATTTTCACCTATTTTTGGAAAGTACTTTTTGAACGGTGTATATTGTTTTGGATAGTGATTTACTCCTCCAAAATAAGTACCAATCCAAACACCTTCTTCTCTATCGATCGTTAGGGAATAGATTGCATTATCTGTTAAAGAATATGGGTTATTATAATTTTTTTTTAAATTTACATAAGTGGAATTAGTTAAATTATAAATATATAGGCCAGATTCAGTTGCGATCCATAAATCATTATTCTTTTTTACAAAATCTCGAACATAAATTGGGTTTTTAGCAGTAATTATTAATTTTATTAACTTTTTATTTTTATTGTTAAAAATAATGGCACCATTATTTTGAGTCCCAATTACTATTTCATCATTACTTAGAGAAAAAATTTTACTGATTATAATTGGTTGATTGTCTCCAGTCTTTAATGTAATTTCATTTTTTATAAAAGAATTTGTTTCTTTGACATACTTCAATAAAACATTTTGAAAAGCAACCCAAATATCTCCATTTGGTGTTTTTGTAATTTCTTCTACCCTTAATGAACCATCAGTATAAGTTTCACTCTTTTTTGTTTTAAGATTATATTTAAATAAGGTTGATCCTCCTATAAACCAAATATTTCCGTCATTATCACTTTCGATATCTAAGATTGGAGTGTTAAAAGATGTTTTTATAAGTTCAAAACTCTCTTTAATGTCATTGTATATATAAAGTCCACTAGCAGTTCCTATTAAAAGTATATTGTTGTATTCATGAATACTTTCAATAAAATTACTTCCTAAACTTTCTGAATTATCAACTTCTTTTCGATAATGCTTAAAGGTATAACCATCAAACCTGTTTAACCCGTCCTTAGTGCCAAACCACAAGAACCCTTTATTATCTTGTAAAGAACATAGCACTGTATTATGTGATAATTCATTTTCTGCCTTATAGTTTTTAAAATAGTATTCTTGTGCTTGCAATAAACTATTTTGAAATAATATTATAAACAAATAAATTAATGAGTTTTTTATCATTATTTGATTTTTTTTGTAATTTATTAATAAATAATATACTAATACTCTCGTTCTTTTACAATTCGTGTCAATTTTAAACATTAGACATTTTTACTCACGATTTAGAATCATATTGTAAATATAATGACTCTAAAATAAGGATAATTACGTTTTTTACTGAGTATCATTGCTATCACTAAAACTTTATTCTTAGAAGTGTTAAAGTTAAATAGCTTTTAGCACCGAGAATAAAATTATTTTACAAACTATAATTTTTTAATTATGCAAAAAAAAACTACTACTTTAATTAAAAGAGGATCCTTGTTCTTTTTTATGTGTTTATTTCAATTCGGGTTTTCACAAAGCCAATTAAGCATTTCGGGGACAGTTAAAGATTCGAAAGGGGCTCCGCTTCCAGGAGCCAGTGTACTGGTTATTAACTCTAATTTGGGTACATCTACAGATTTTGACGGAAATTTTAGCTTTAACAAGGTTCTTTCAAATGCTAAATTAAGTGTAAGTTACTTAGGTTACGTAACCCAAGAGGTAACTGTAAACAACAAATCTATAATAAATGTTGTTCTAAAAGAAGATGCCAATAGCTTGGAAGAGATAGTTATAATTGGCTACCAAGCAGTTAAGAAAAGTGATTTAACAGGGGCAGTCTCATTAATTGACCCAGAAAAATCTAATAAAAATATTAGCAACTCTCTTGCAGAGTCTTTACAAGGGTTAACTTCAGGAGTTACCGTTAGAAATGGTGGGCAGCCTGGTCAAAATTCACAAATTGAAATTCGTGGAACCTCAAGTTTCGTGAACTCTAGTCCGCTTTATGTAATTGATGGTATGATTGCCGATGCTAATCAAACTATAAATAATAATGACATTGAGTCAATACAAATTTTAAAAGATGGATCGGCTGCTGCCATATATGGTTCAAGAGCTGCAAACGGGGTCATAATCATAACAACTAAATCTGGAAAGAAAGGGCCACTTAAAATTTCGATATCATCAGTTACAGGTATTCAAAACATTCCTAAAACTTGGGATTTAATGGATAATAATGCCTTTGCAGATATGCAAAGAACTAGCTATACCAATTCTGGATTAACACCTCCACCATCTGTTGGTTCAAACTTTAACCCTAGTATTAATACAGATTGGCAAGATGAAATTCTTAGAACTGGAAAAACTTTAGACTTAAATGTTTCAGCATCAGGAGGTGGAGATAACTCTTCATATTTTGTTTCTGCCAGCCATTTTGAAAATAAAGGTGTCTTAATTGGTCGTTCTTTTCAAAGAGCCTCACTACGAATAAACAGTGAGTTTAAAAGAGGTAAAGTGACTATAGGAGAAAACATATTACTTACAAATTCTAATACAAAACAGCCCTTAGGCTCATTTGATACAGGAAATCCATTTTTTGACATGGCAGTTATGCTGCCAGTTATACCAGTTAGAGGAGATGATTTTATTAATGATCAAAACCCAGGAGGATGGGGAATGGGGAATGTAGATGCAGTAACTTTTGCAAAAAACCAAGTGGCAGTTACAGATGTGCTACGTGAAAAAATAAACTTCGCAAAGGTTGTTGGTAATGCGTTTGTAAAAGTTGATTTTTCAGATTGGATAACCTATAAGTTTAATGCGGGTATTGAGGCTAGTTTTGATTTTTCTAAAGGTATAAGGCTTGATGGAATTACTCAATTTAATTCAGCTCAGAGACCAAGTTTCATTGCAGATAACAGGTCTAGATATACTAGTTTTTTAATGGAGCACACGCTTAATTTTAATAAAAGTTTTGGAAAACATAATATTAATGGTGTAGTTGGTATTTCAGATCAACAAATCAAAAGAGATTTTTCCTTAGCTATCAGAAATGAAATTACTGTATTAGATGATCAAGTTTTTACTGAAATAAATTCAACAACGGGAACACCTAATAGTGAAGGAGCTATTACGGATGATTATAGAACTTTTGGATACTTAGGAAGAGTTAACTATAATTATGATGCAAAATACTATCTAACCTTAACTGGTAGACTTGATAAAGATAGTCGTTTTAGCAAAGACAATAGAACAGGTTTCTTTCCATCAATAGCTGGTTCATGGAGAATTAGTAAAGAAGATTTCTTCAATGTTTCTTGGATTAATGATTTAAAAGTTAATGCATCATATGGTGAATTGGGTATAGTAACATTAGGTTCTTTTGATTGGCAAGGAACCATAAATAATAATACAAGAGCCATTTTAGGCGACGTGGCACAAGTAGGCTCTTATCAAGCGTCACTAGTTAATCCAGATTTAAGATGGGAAAATCGTAAAACTCAAAATTTTGGATTAGAGGCATCACTATTTGATAGCAGTGTAAAATTATCACTTGCATATTATAATTCACTTTCAGAAGATGCTTTAGTAACCAATTTACCGATTGCCTTATACCTTGGTAATTTAGGAGGTACCCCCCCTGTTAATGCTGGTTCAATCAGAAATTCTGGATTCGAATTGGAAGCTTCGTATAGAAATACTAAGAATGATTTAAAATGGAACGTTGGTTTTAATTTAACAACTATTAAAAACCGTGTTGAAGAAGTAGGAAACCGAGGTGAAGGCATTGATTATATACAGACAGGGTTAACTAGATCAAAAGTAGGACAGCCATTGGGTCAATGGTATCTATTACAAACTGATGGTATTTTTCAAAATCAAGCAGAAATTGATGCACATGCACTAAACGGAAACCCAATTCAACCTTTTGCAAAACCAGGTGATATTAAATTTATTGATGTTGATGGAAATGGAAGCATTACCGATGAAGATAGAGATTTTAGTGGCTCTTCCCCTTGGCCAACATTACAAACCGGATTACAATTTGGTGCAAACTATAAAAGTTTTGATTTGAGTTTACAGTTTGTTGGGATTTTTGGTAACGAAATTTTCAATAGTGTGAGAAGAGACTTAGATTCCTACCAAAACACGAACTTTAGAAGTGATATAAGCCCATGGACACCAACTAACACTAATACAAATGACCCTAGAATAGGGGTCGCAACCGGAGATCAAGGGTTAGTAGATAATGCAAGGTTTAGCACAGACAGATGGTTAGAAGATGGATCGTATGTAAGATTAAGAAATGTTCAATTAGGGTATTCTTTTAATGATGCTTTATTAAATAAACTTGGAATGTCTGGTTTAAGAATTTACGCTACTGGACAAAACCTATTTACCATAACAGATTATTCAGGACTGGATCCTGATGTACAAGGAAATGGAATTTTGGAAAGAGGTGTAGATGCGGGCAATTGGCCTTCAAGTAGAATATTTTCATTGGGTCTAAATGTAGAATTTTAAATTTAAAAAATTATGAAAAAAATTATATTATTATTTGTATTGACAATAGGGTTTTATTCTTGCGAGGATGAGCTAGAGATTACAAATCCAAATCAAATAACAAACGAAAGTTTTTGGCAAAATGAATTGGACGCGGTTAAAGGAGTAAATAGTTGTTATAGTACTTTACATCGTGGAGGTTTCTCTAGATGGCAACCAATGTTGTATGATTTGAGATCAGATGTAGGGGCAAGTTTTAGTCCTTGGAATGATTTAGCGAATGCTATGAATAATTTTATTCAACCAGATTCTAATTTTGGACCTGCAGTAGATGTTTATTTTGATAATTATGCGGGCATTTTTAGAGCAAATCAAGTTATTGCTAATGTTCCAGATATTATTATGGATGAAACGCTAAAATCAAGAATCCTAGGTGAAGCTTATTTCTTTAGAGGGATGCATTATTACCATTTAGCAAGTTTATGGGGGAATGTTGTATTACAGTTAGAACCATCAAGCCCGACAGATCTAAATCCGACCTCTCCAGAATCAGAAGTTTGGGCACAAGTTATTAGTGATTTAACGGAGGCAACTAACAGATTACCTGGCACGTATTCTAATAGTGTAGATGAAGGCAGAATAACAAAAGGAGGTGCTTCTGCATTGTTAGGAAAAGCTTATATGCAAATAAAAGATTACCCTAATGCAAAATTAGCTTTAGACTACTTAGTTATTGGAGATGGAGCAAGTAATTATGATTTAATGACAGATTACTATGATAATTTCAAGGTAACATCTGAGTTCAACAGAGAATCAGTTATAGAATGGAGTTATATTGAAAACCCAACTGAAGGAACAGATAATGATGTAGCGACTCCAAATCATAATTACGGTACTTCAATAGGTCAGTTTTATGGCCCACCAGGTATAGGGTTTACAGATGCTGAAGCGTTAAGATGGGTTGTAGCAGAATTTGAAACAGAACGAACAGTTGCTAACGAAAGAGATCCACGGTTACCTGCAACATTTTTGTACGATTTTACAAATGAGGCTGGCCCTGCGGCAACCATGGTTTACGGTCAAACATTTCAACAACGTTATGGATCTAATAATCGAGTATTTTTTAGAAAATTCCTTCATGATCACATAAGAAACTTTGAAGGGTTTAGAGGTATTAATAATTATCGATTTATCAGGTATGCAGATGTACTGCTAATGTATGCAGAGTGCTTAAATGCTACAGGAGCTACTGGTGATGCTTATCAATATGTTGATAGAGTTAGAGGTAGAGTAGGTTTGGCACCATTGCCTACAGGAATGTCTCAACAGGATTTTTTAGAACAAATTAAGCATGAACGCCTTCTAGAATTAACAGGAGAGGGACACCGTTTTAATGACTTAAAAAGATGGGGTGCTTTAGGACCTTCATTAAGTACCAGAGATGCAGGATTCGCAAATTTCCAAACAGGAAAGCACGAGTTATTACCTATTCCTCAAAGAGATTTAGATATTAATCCTAACATGAGTCAAAATCCAGGATGGTAATTTTTAAAGGAATAATTAACACTTTTAATAAACTTGGTTTTGGTTTTGTGCTTCTTCTATGTGTATCTCTAGCTTCATGTGTGGCTTGCAGTAGCAGTATTACCCCAGTTGAGGAAATGGAAGAGCCCATTATTGATCTACCAATTGAAACGACCACTTTTAAGAACCCAATATTAGATGAGGGAGCAGATCCATGGGTTTTTAAAAATGGAGATGAGTATTTAGTTACGTTTACAACAGGTAACAATATTACTTTGTTGAGAACCAATAAAATGTCTAATATAAAAAACGCAACTAGAAAGGTTGTTTGGATACCACCGGCGACAGGTTTCAATTCTAAAGAAATCTGGGCTCCAGAATTGCATAAAATAAATAGTAAGTGGTATGTTTATTATGCCGCTAGCGATGGCAATAATGAAAACCATAAAATGTGGGTGTTAGAAAATACTTCAGAAGATCCATTGCAAGGGACGTGGGAAGATAAAGGAGAATTAAAACTGCCAGGTGATAAATGGGCTATTGATGGCTCTCCGTTTGAAATAAATGGGAAACAATATTTTATTTGGTCTGGTTGGGAAGGTGATGTTAATGTTAGACAAGATATTTACATAGCACAAATGGAGAATCCTACAACAGTTATTGGAGAAAGAATAAACTTAATAAAACCAAAAGATGCTTGGGAAATCAATAATACAAATCCGCAAGTTACTGAAGGACCCCAGTTTGTATTAAAAAATGGAAAAGCATTTATTTTTTATTCTGCCGGAGGTTGTTGGACGGATGGTTATAGTATAGGTGCAATTTGGATGGAATCAACTGCAAACCCATTAGAATTAGATTCCTGGGAAAGAATGGAAACAAATCCACTATTTACAACTAACAATACAGGTAATGCTTTTGGACCAGGACATAATTCATTTTTTAAATCTTTAAACAATGATGAAGATTGGATTCTTTATCATGCGAATCCGCAACCGGGACAAGGGTGTGGAGGAAATAGAACTATGAGAATGCAAAAGTTTACGTGGGACAGCAATAATTTTCCAATTTTTGGAACTCCAGAGTCTTTAAATAAAGATTTAAAAAAACCTAGTGGAGAGTAATTTTATTTTTTGAGTTAATTTTTTGCTACTAGGTTCCGTTAATAACCTGGTAGCATTCTCAAAAATAGAATGTTTAATTTAAATTAAAATATAAAAATGAAGAAAAAAATATTTTTGGTAATTACTATATTACTAGCAATTAATGTGTGCGTTTCGCAAGAAAATAATAAATGGTCAATAGAAAAGGTAAATAATTGGTATAACAATCATAAGTGGATTACAGGTGCTAACTTCAATCCAAGTACAGCTATAAATCAACTAGAAATGTGGCAGTCAGATACATTTGATCCTGAGACTATTGATAGGGAATTGGGTTACGCAGAAGCTATCGGATTTAATACCATGAGGGTTTATCTTCACAGTCTTGCATACAAAGCAGACCCAAAAGGGTTTAAAGAAAGAGTAGATTCATATTTAAAAATTGCCGATAATCACGGTATCAAAACTATTATTGTACTGTTTGACGATGTTTGGGGAGCGACACCTAAAATAGGAAAACAGGCAGTACCAAAACCAGGTATACATAATTCAGGTTGGGTACAAGATCCTGGAGATCCTGCATCAAAAGAAGCGAAAAATTTCCCTGAGCTAGAAGTATATGTTAAAAATATTATTAACACATTTAAAAATGATAAAAGAGTTTTATTATGGGATTTATACAATGAACCGGGTAATTCTGGAAAGTTTAAGGAATCAGTTCCTTTATTGGAAAAGGTATTTATTTGGGCAAGAGAGGTAAATCCGAGCCAGCCTTTAACTGCTGGAATTTGGAAATGGAGTAAAAAGTTTCAGGAAGTTAATGAGATTCAAGCACTCAATTCGGATGTTATTACATACCATCATTACGGAGAACCTGAAGATCATTTAAAAGTTATTAATTTACTTAAAACACATGGACGTCCATTAATTTGTACTGAGTATATGGCAAGAACAAAAAATAATCGTTTTTCAAATACGCTTCCATTATTAAAAGATGAGAATATTGGAGCGATAAACTGGGGTTTAGTTGCCGGGAAGTCTAATACAATTTATCAATGGGACACCCCAATTCCAAGTGGTGATGAACCGACCGAATGGTTTCATGATATTTTCAGAAAAGATGGGACTCCTTATCGTCAAGATGAAGTTAATTTAATTAAAAAATTGAATTCTAAAGATTAATCGGTTACAATAAAGTTTAAATAATAATAATGAGGTACAAGATATTTTACAATTTTATAGTTCTTTCTGGATTGTTGTTAGTAACATCATCTTGTAAGAATATAAAAACGCAAAACAGTGAAGAAAAAGCTGAAATAATAACAAAAGATACTTTAACCTATAAGAATCCACTTGATGTTAAGTTTGGTGACCCCTATATTTTGGATGATCAAACTGGCACTTATTACTTGTATGGAACAGGTGGAGGTGCAGTAGATGGATTTTCAGCATATTCTTCAACGAATCTTGTAGATTGGAAATATGAAAAACAAATTTATTTTGGAAACAAAGAAGATAGCTGGTGTATAAGTGCATTTTGGGCTCCAGAATGCTATAAATTTAATGGTAAATACTATTTATTTTACAGCGCAAATTGGAGAGAGAACCCAAATAACGAATTAGAAAACTTTCATATTGGAGTTGCTGTTTCAGATAGCCCAATTGGACCTTTCGAAGACATTAAAAATAAACCACTTTTTGAACCTGGTTACCCAATTATTGATAGTAATGTTTTTCAAGATGAAAACGGGAAATATTATTTATATTATTCAAGAGTTTGTTATAAGCACCCCGTAAAAAGCGAATTGGCTCAATGGGCTAAGGACAAGGGTCTTTTTAATGAAATAGAAGAAAGCTGGATTTATGGTGTTGAATTAAGCCCAGATTTTAAATCGGTAATTGGAAAACCTGTCTTATTGTTGCAACCTCCTAAAACATTAGATGACAAAAATTCAGAGTGGGAAAACCGCTCCGTTACCTTGGATAGTGTTAACAGGCGTTGGACTGAAGGCTCATACCTTTTTAAAAAGAACGATCTTTATTATATGATGTATTCAGCCAATCACTATGCAGGCGAAAATTATGCTATTGGTTATGCCACTTCAAAATCTCCTTTAGGACCATTTAAAAAGTCAGATAGCAACCCTATATTAGAAAAGAACTCTAATAAAGGAGGTGATGTAACTGGGACTGGGCATAACAGCGTTTTACATTTAAAAAATGCTGATAAAATGTTCTGTGTTTACCATGGAAGAACCTCTAAAACTGGCGAGAAAAGGGTTGTATTTATTGACGAAATGAGAATTTTAAATGATGGTTCCTTGAAGGTTTATGGTCCAACCACTAGTCGTAAAACAATGCCATTGTTAGAAAATAAAAATAAGTAACACTAATCTATAAAATTCAATAACATGAAAAAAATTACTAAAAAATCCGTTAAATTTATGGCGATTTGTATCGCTCTGTTGTATTTTCAAAGTGGAAACTCACAATCTTTTACGAACCCAGTTGGAGACTTATCTGACCCTCATATTACATATATAGATGGGTTTTATTACTATACTGGTACAGTTGGTAATAGGGTAGCACTTAAAAGAGCTACAACATTAGAAGGTCTAAAACATGTAGGATTAACAACTATTTTTCAACCTGGAGATTCAGGTGCCCAGGAAGATCATTATTGGAGTTCAGAAGTACATAAGTTAGATGGCATATGGTACGTTTATTATACAGCTGCTTCTGAAGGTACCGATAATAATACTCAAAGAAACTATGTTATTGAGTCCTCTGATTCTAATCCATTAACAGGAACATGGACTTTTAAAGGGCAACTTTTTGATGCTTCAGCAAATCATTATGCAACAAATCCAACTGTAACCGAGATTAATGGCACACGTTATTTCATTTGGGCAGGTGTGTCAGATTCAGGAATTTCTCCTTTGAATCTATATATTTCTGAAATGACTAACCCATGGACTTTATCAGGGTCAAGAGTTGAAATATATACTTCTGGAGATCTAACAGAAACAATAAGTGGTGATGCACCAAATGCCTTAGTTAAAGATGGTAAAGCATTTCTAACATATACGGCAAACGGTTGTGGTACTTCTGAAGGTAAAACAGGATTAATGTATATGGACGATGATACAAACAATCCATTATTAATAGCATCATGGACAAAAGAAGTTTCAGCTGTTTTTGATGATAATCCAGATGTTTCGTCATATAACCCTAATCATCAAACTTTTTTCAAATCTCCAGATAACACAGAATATTGGTTTTCATTTACTACAAGATTTGATGATGGTCCTTATTGCGATAACCAAAGGTCAACAAGGGCACAAATGCTTACTTTTAATGGAAGTGGTATTCCACAATTTGGAACCATTTCAGCAATAGGTGTACCAACTGCAGCTCCAAGTGGAGAACCTACATTATCTGAAGGTAATCCTGTTCAAAATGGTCTTTATAGAATAAGACCAATAGCAGCATCGGGGAGTCAAACATTGGAAATAGGAGGTATTTCAATTTGGGGAGGATCAGATGTAGGACAATGGTTTGATGATTCAGATGAGATTCATCATAAATGGTATTTACAAGCTACAAGTGTTGCAGGAGAGTATATAATTATATCAGCTTTTAATGGTTTAGCAATAGAGGTTGGAGGTTGTAGTACTGACGATTTTGCTAATATTAATATGTGGTATCCATCTGGTGCACCTTGCCAAATTTGGGAGATAGCTGATTTGGGTTCTGATGAATATAGACTTACCAACAAGAATAGTGGGAAAGTTATGGAGCTTGAGAATGGTGGTAATAATATTTATCAAAACACATTAAATGTAAACTCCGATTTTCAGAAATTTAAACTAGAATTCATACAAAGTACATTAAATGTTACTAGTACAAATTTACCTAATGATTTTACATTTTACCCTAATCCTGCAGGAGAATATTTTACGCTAAAGGGATTAGTAGGTTACAAGATGACAATTACAGATATATTAGGTAAACACATCTTAGGGCAAGTAATTAAAACCGATGAGTTTAAAATTGATACCACTAAATTAAAATCTGGAATGTACATTATTTCTATTAGCGGCAGTAATAACGAAAAAGTTGTGACTAAAAAATTAATTATTAAGTAAAAAAAGGTGTTAGTTATATGTTTTTAAATAGTTAGCGCATTACAAAAATAATTTACTATGATCTCATTTATTATTAAGTTTAAAACATTGCCTTTGTTGGTCATTTTCATTTGCAGTTGGCAATTGGTAATATCACAATCTTTTACTAATCCAATAGGTGATTTAGCAGACCCGCATATAACGTATATAGATGGATATTATTATTATACTGGTACAACAGGTGGTGACATTTCAATGAAAAGATCATTGACTATTGAAGGTCTAAAACAAATAAGTTTTACTAAACTTTTTGGACCAGGTTATACTGGTGCTCAAGTTGCAAATTATTGGGCTCCTGAACTTTTTAAGCTTGATGGGAAATGGTATATATATTATACCGCATCTCAAACAGGAACAAATACGGATAATCAAAGAACTTATGTGCTAGAAAACGCTAATACTAATCCTTTATCCAATAATTGGGTGTTTAAGGGAAAAATTTATTCTCCTGGTTCAGATTATTGGGCAATCGATGGAACAGTTTTAGAACTTTCTGGAAGTCGTTATTTTTTATGGTCAGGTGTAAATGCAGCTACCCACTTTTCAGGAAGCTCTAAACCTCAAAGAATTTTTATATCACTAATGAGTAATCCATGGACTTTAACAGGTGGAAGAACCTTATTAGTAAGTCCTGGAGAGATATCGGGGGGCAATATTGGAGATGTTTCTGAAGCACCAGTAATTCTTATGAAGGATAGTAAAGTTTTTATGATATACTCAGCAAATGGATGTTGGACAAGTGACTATAAATTAGGTATGATGTCTATGGATACTTCAAGTGATCCATTAAATATTAATTCTTGGACAAAATATGCAGACCCAGTTTTTGTTTCTAATCCTTCAAACAATAGCTATGGTCCCGGGCATAATTCATTTTTTAAGTCTCCAGACGGAACGGAATATTGGATTGCCTATCACGCAACGCCTAATCCTGCAGGTGATTGTGGTAATACAAGAACCACTAGAGCGCAAAAAATCATGTTTGATAGTGGAGGTATTCCTCAATTTGGACAATTAGAAATTTTAGGTGAGCCGTTAAACGCACCAAAAGGTGAGCCTAATTTATCGACAGGAATTATTGAAAATGGAATTTACAGAATAAAACAAAAAAACACAGCAAAGTTAGTGGAAATTGGAGGAGGTCTTTATACTAATCCGGCCGATATAATCCAGTGGGAAAATAATGGAGGCTTAGGTCAGCAATGGTGGCTTCAAGCAACATCTGACGGATATTACACTATTATTTCTGCTTTAAGTGGACTTTCAATGGAGGTTGGTGCTTGCGAGTTCAGTGAGTTTGCTAATATAAATATTTGGACCCCAAATGGCGCGAATTGTCAATTATGGGCTATTGAAAATGTTGGTTCCGGAGATTATCGCATTATAAATAAAAATAGTGGTAAAGTAATGGAGGTAGCTGCTGCTGGAATTAATCTTAATGGCGGAAATATCCAACAAAGTACATGGAATAATGGCAATAATCAAAAGTTTAATTTAGAGCTGATTAGGAAAACATTAAATATTGCAGAGTTGAAATTTGATTCTGAAATTACTATTTATCCAATTCCTGCAAAAGATAGTTTTACTATATCTAGTCTATATTCTGGCGAGAAAAGACAAATCAAAATTATAAATATGTTAGGTGAGACTTTAAAGAATATTGAAACCAACCAAGATAATTATATTGTTGATATCTCTAACATTCAGTCTGGGATATACATAGTCATTATTTCTTCTGAGAGAAACGAAACAATAATGAAAAAAGTTGTAATTAATTAATTAATATAAAACTTTAATAAACTTTTTAGAAAAAAAATATAAAAATGAAGAACAAAATTGTCACCCTATTTGTTATACTGACTATAAATTTAATGTACAGTCAGAACTCTGATTTAAAAGAAGGAAAGATTATTTTGACAAATAAAGATAAATTTAAAAAGAATATTGATGAAAAGAAAATCCATATATATGTTCTAAAAAACAAAAACGGATTGGTCTCTGAAATCACCAATTACGGAGGGAAAGTTGTTTCATTATGGGTGCCAGACAGATTGGGCAATTTCGAAGATATTGTATTAGGTCATTCTAATATTGATGACTATTTAACGTCAAAAGAAAAATATTTTGGAGCATTAATTGGACGTTATGGAAATAGAATTGCTAAAGGTAAGTTTTCTTTAGACGGAAGGGAATATAATCTTACCAAAAACAATGGAGAAAATCACCTACATGGTGGGGCCAAAGGTTATGATGCTGTAGTTTGGGATGCAATCCAAATTAACGATCAAACCTTAGAGTTGAAATATATTTCTAAAAGCATGGAGGAAGGTTATCCAGGAAATCTTACGATTAATGTTGTTTATCAACTCACTGATAATAATGAATTAAAGATTGAGTACCGAGCAACAACTGATGCCTCAACAGTAGTGAATTTAACCCATCATTCATTTTTCAATTTAAAAGGAGCAGGAAATGGAACCATCAATGAACACTTACTTAGAATAAACGCGCCGTATTATACTCCTGTGGACGAAGGACTGATTCCAACAGGTATATTGGCAACCGTGGAGGGTACCCCTTTTGATTTTCAAAAATTAACTGCAATAGGAGAGAGAGTGGATCAAATCCATCCGCAATTAAAAAATGGAAAGGGGTATGACCATAATTTTGTGTTGAATCAGAATTTCGAAGAGTTGAACTATGCAGCCAAAGTAGTTGAACCTGTTTCAGGAAGGGTGATGGAAGTATTTACTAATGAACCGGGTCTTCAATTTTATGGCGGTAACTTTTTGAATGGTTCTGTTACTGGAAAGGAGAATAATGCCTATAAATTCAGGACAGCATTTTGTTTAGAAACGCAACATTTTCCAGATAGCCCAAATAAACCTCATTTCCCTTCAACAAGATTAGATCCAGGGGAAGACTATTATTCGGTGTGTATCTATAAGTTTTCTACATTAAAGTGAAGCTGGAAAGAGCACAGAAAAGGCAGTTTATTAGAAAAATGCTGTGGATAGTAAAGTAATAAGAAACTTATAAAATTCGTTTATCATGAAAAAACAAATTTTCCTTTTAGTAATGTGCAATTTTGTGTTTTTCAGCCAAGCACAAACCAAGATAATTTTACCCTTTGAAAAATCAGAGACTATACAATGGGTTGGTGAAGAAAATGAATATTATTCTAAGCCGTGGAACTCAAATGCTGTCAGCAATGTTTCTGCTCCAACAATGGAAGTATTTCGACCTGATCCCGCTATTTCGAATGGTACATCTGTTATTGTAGCTCCAGGGGGAGGTATGTACGCCTTGGCTATGGAAAATGAAGGTTACAATGTTGCTAAATGGCTTGTTAAAAATGGCATAACGGCATTTGTACTTAGATACCGACTGGTTCCTATTTCCGGGAATGCACATGACAAATGGGATAATGATGGGGAAAATAGAAAAGTTAAAGCAAAAAAAATATTGCCTTTAGCTGCTGATGACGGATTAAACGCAATATCCCATGTGAGAAACAATGCTACAGAGTACAATCTGGATCCTAACAAATAGGGTTTATGGGATTTTCAGCAGGAGGTGCAGTAACAATGGCAGTGATGTTCAAATCCACTCAAAAAAACACTCCTAATTTTATTGTTCCAGTGTACGCATGGATGACTATTATTCCAACCTATGAAGTCCCGCAACATGCTCCTCCAATGTTTGTTGCTTGTGCTTCGGATGACAGGCTTGCTCCCGGAAGTGTTTCTTTGTATTCAGCCTGGTTAAAAGCAGAAAAAAATACAGAATTACATATGTACTCCAAAGGAGGACACGGATTTGGAATGCAAAAGAAAAACTTACCCTCCGATAATTGGATCCAACACTTTTATGATTGGTCAGTTACAGAGGGTCTAACAGTAACAATAAAATAAAATTGTTGTGCGCTAATTAGTATTGCAATTAATTTATGTGACTAATAATTTCAACACCAAAATAATTAAATAATGAAAAATTTTGTTATACTTTTTTTAAGCCTTATTTGTCTTAATGTTACCGCTCAAAAGTGGTCACCAGCAGGGGATAAAATAAAAACGAAATGGGCAGAGGAATTGACTCCCGAAAATGTTTGGAAAGAATATCCGCGACCTCAACTTAAAAGAGAAAACTGGAAGAACCTGAACGGTTTGTGGAACTATGCCTTACTTTCAAAAACAGTTTCTAAGCCACGAAAATATCAAGGTGATATTTTGGTGCCTTTTTGCATTGAATCCTCACTATCAGGAGTAGGAAAAACAATGACTAAAGACCATCGTTTGTGGTATCAAAGAGAATTTCAAATTCCTGATACATGGGCAAATAAAAATGTTATTTTAAATTTTGAGGCTGTTGATTATGAAACGACTGTTTGGGTAAATGGCGCTGTTGTAGGATCTCACAAAGGAGCGTATGATCGTTTTTCATTCGATATTACTCCATATCTGAGAACAAAAGGCAAACAGGTTATCGTAGTTAGTGTTGACGACCCATCGAGTTATGGAGCACAGGCACGTGGAAAACAACAAGTTGCACAAGAAGGAATTTGGTATACTCCAGTAAGTGGGATATGGCAAACAGTTTGGTTGGAGGCCGTATCTTCTGAGGCATACCTAAAAGAAATTAAGATAGTGCCCAATGTAGATAATCGGCTTGTGTCAATCATACCATTGACAAACAAACCCTTGAAGTTTGAGTATCAGGTAAAAATTTCAATTTTTGATAAGGGAAAGGAAGTTGCATCTACGACAGTTCAAGCAGATAAAAAAGTGAATATTGCATTGGATAACCCAAAGCTTTGGTCGCCTGACAAGCCATTTTTATATGAGGTTAAGTTGGAATTAAAGAACAAGGAAAATAAGGTTATAGATGAAATTGATAGTTATTTCGGGATGCGAAAAATTAGTCTTGGGGATTTAAATGGTAACAAATATTTATTCCTTAACAATGAGCCGTTATTCCATTATGGTACACTTGATCAGGGTTGGTGGCCTGACGGTTTGCATACACCACCTTCTGATGAGGCCATGAAATACGATATTGAAATTACCAAGCAAATGGGCTTCAATATGATTCGTAAGCATATTAAAGTTGAGCCTGATCGTTGGTATTATCATTGCGATAAATTGGGGATTATGGTTTGGCAGGATATGCCTTCTGGAATGGTTGTTCTTCCTGAAGAAGAAAAGAAAAAGCTTGATTACCTTCAGCATGTCTCGAGAAGAGGCGAAGATTTACATAAAAGATCTTCAAGTTCAGCGCAGTTTGAATGGGAACTTCAGCGCATGATATCATTGCATATTAATTCACCTAGCATAGTAATGTGGGTTCCGTTTAATGAAGGATGGGGACAATACGATACTGACAGAATTGCACAGTCAATAAAGGCGATTGATCCAAGCAGATTGGTAAACGCTGTTAGTGGCTGGGCCTTAAGGCCTAGCGGAGATATTTATGATATACATACTTACCATACAGAACTTCGCATACCAGCAACGTCATTGGATCGAGCTTCAGTAATTGGGGAATTTGGGGGTATTGGATATCCAGTGAAAGGACATCAATGGAATACCAATATGCGAAACTGGGGATATCAAACATATCATAATGGTGAAGAACTTTTGAAAAATTATAAATATAAGTTTGATCAGATTGTTGAAATGAAAAAATCAAAAGGTCTTTCAGCTGCTGTTTATACACAAACTACAGATGTTGAGGGTGAAGTAAACGGGTTGATGACTTACGATCGAAAAGTAATCAAAATTCCGGTTGATACCTTAAAAACAATGCATGAAGTATTATATAGAAAAGGCCATTGATTGCAAAAAACGGATAAAGTGAGCCAATGAAAACTGGAATTTCTGAGCCACTTACAACCTCTACTCAGCTTAAGCTACTATAAAGCGGTTTGTAAGAATTATTGCTATGCTCACTATAATCCGCCCTAGGTGGCTCACATTGAACGCCCTATCCAGCGGAACTCCTGAAAACTGATAACTACAAAATTTATGAAGTTTCTGACATGGTAGGGTATAACTCAGGTATAAGTTTTGGAAGAAATTTTCAAAAACAATTTAAAATGACTCCTTCTGAATATATCAAAAATAACTTTGTTTTAAAGAATTGGTTTTATAAAATGAATAAATTAATTCTATTAACCCTTGTCTTCATATTTTTTACAGGATGTGGTCCTGAAGAAATAATTGAACCTGAAGTACTAGTTATAGAAGAACCCGCAGATACAAGCTCCTGGGTGATTGAGGAAATTGAATCAGGTAAACCGATTTCATCTATTGAATGGGAACTTCCGGAGAAGATTTCACATGAGATATTTAGCGCATCATACCCGCGAATTTGCCAAGTGAATAATAATACCCTTTTTTTAGTTTATCATGGAGGTGATCCAAACAACAGTTGGGATACTATTTATTTGAGAAAGAGTTTTGACAGAGGATCTACATGGAGTGAGGTAACAATTTTAATGCAAGATAATAACCCTAATTACTGGGGTTTTTCCAATCCCGAGCTGTTAAAGTTGAGAAACGGAAGAATTTTGTTAGCTTTTACGGGCAGAGGTAAACCAGATGATAATGAGCATGGCAATATTCAAGTTATGCACAGTGATGACAATGGAGAGACCTGGACTTCACCAAGAATTGTAGCCTATGGTCGGTCGTGGGAGCCTGCAATGATTCAGCATCCCAGAGGAGATATTATGCTATTTTATTCCAGTGAGGCTCAATGGTGGGGACAAGTACCTTTTGACGAAACACAACAAGAGATTTTAATGGTATCTTCTGACAATGACGGAAATAGTTGGAGTCTACCCAAAACTGTCGCTTATACAAATGGCAAAAGAGATGGAATGCCCGTTTCATTGGTTTTAAAGGGTCAATCTGGAATATTGTTTGCGATTGAATCAGTAGGTAATATGGATTCTCCTTGGTTGCTACATTCAACATTAGAAAATCGATTTAAAGAAAAAGCTAGTATAACAAGATGGTTAGCTGCACCTAAAACCCTTGTAGATTTTGGTGGAGGTCCCTATATAGCTCAGTTACCTACTGGTGAAACAATATTGTCTCTTCACGATACCGGCGGAAGGGAGATTGGCTCGGATTGGAGGAAAAACACCATGTATGTATTAATAGGGGACAGTTCAGGCAGGAACTTTTCAAAGTTATCCTTTCCATTTCCCAACCTTCCTGTTGATGAGGGCGCTTTCTTTAATTCAATTCATGTATTAGATAAAAATACAGTATTAGCTCTTAGTAGTCGTATTTTTTCCGATTTACATAGCGAAGTGCATTGTGTTAAAGGAAAAATTATTAGAGAATTATAATTATTTCAAATATGACCCAGATTATGAAATTGACAAGTTTAAGACTATTTTTAACAACAATTATATTATTTTTTGCGATTGGAGCTTTAAAAGCACAGTATCTGGAATTCGAACATAATGATCAGATTAGAGAATATATTTATTACTCACCACCAAATATACAAATGGGTGCTCCGCTGGTTTTTGTTTTACACGGTTATACTGGTGATGCTTCATCTATCGAAAGTTATGCAGGTATGAATGCAATTGCGGACCAATATGGTTTCGCTGTCTGTTACCCCAGAGGAACCGTTGATTTTCGTGGTAATCGATTCTGGAATGTAGGTTATGATTTTCATAAGGGTGTAATCGTAGATGATGTTGACTATCTTATTCAACTTGCGAGTTACCTACAAAATCAACATAAACTAAGTTCGCAAAACACATTTGTTACTGGGATGTCAAATGGAGGAGAAATGTGCTATTTGCTTGCCTGTGAGTCACCTTCTACGTTTAAAGCAATAGCACCAGTTGCTGGTATGATGCTCCAATCCTTTTTTAAAAATTGCGATTCAACTATACCCGTATCTATTTTTGAGATTCACGGAACCAATGACAATGTAAATCGTTTTAACGGAGATATTGCTGGTAAGGATGGATGGGGTGCCTATCCTGATATCCCTTTCACTATAAAATATTGGGTAAAGTCAAACGGTTGTACTTCTACTCAAATTGATACCCTCCCCAATATAAATACCAAAGACAGCAGCTATGTTATCAGTGAAAAACATTTGAATGGTACTAATGAAAGTCAAGTTTGGTTGTACAAAATAATAAATGGAGGACATGATTGGCCTGGCGAGTCTGGAAATAAAGATTTCGAAACAAGTCGGCAAATTTGGTTGTTTTTTAGTGCTTTTTTGACTGAGTAAAATCATGCACACACCGTTGGAAATAATTAAATTATAAGAATACAAATTAGATTAGGATACATTTTAAAAATTCTTGTGAATAATGGAAATTAACAAAGAAGGTAAATATAGAATAGAAGTAATTGATAGTCTCAGAGGATTTGCTATTATGGGAATAATGCTTCTTCACAGCATAGAACATTTTAATTTTTATGTATTCCCTGATTCAGAAACACAGCCTGCTTGGCTAAATAATATGGATTCTATTGTTTGGGATAGTTTATTCTTTATGTTTTCAGGAAAGGGCTATGCAATATTTGCTGTACTGTTCGGTTTCACGTTTAGTCTTATGATGAGCAAACAGAGACAGACAAATAAAGATTTTGGTTATCGTTTTCTGTGGCGAATGGTTTTATTAGCAGGCTTTGCAGTAATCAATGGAATGTTCTTTCCTGGTGAAGTGTTAATGATGTATTCAATACTAGCAGTAACATTATTTTTTGTAAGAAATTTTAAAGCACAACTCTTATTAATAGTTTTTGTATTTCTCCTTTTTCAGCCAATTGAGTGGTTTCACTACATTTACTATTTAGTAGATAATAATTATATGGCTCCTGCTATTAGTAGTGGCAAATATTGGGATTTGTTAAAAGAAGGACAACTAAGCGATTCTTTTATTGATTTAATTACAACAAATAGCTTGTACGGGCATAAAGTAGCTCTCATATGGTCTTATAACGTAGGACGTGTGGTACAAACGGCAGGTTTGTTTGTTCTAGGTTATTGGTTAGGTAAAAAACAACTATTCTTGGATTCGGAAAAAAACACTAAATTTTGGACTCGAACTTTAATAATTTCTGCCATTGTTTTTATTCCATTCTATATTTTAAAGGAGAATTTCAATGATATCTTTGAACTAGAGATATACAAACGAACTATTGGCATTATTATTAATATGTATGGAAATTTAGCCTTTACCTTTGCAATGATTTCATCTTTCATCCTGTTGTATAAAAACAAGCTGTTCAGAAAAATTGCTGGTGGTCTACAATATTGCGGACGAATGAGCTTAACTGCCTATGTGATGCAATCGATAATTGGCGGCTTAGTTTTTTATGAATTTGGTATAGGAATAGGTCCAAGTGTGAGACATACAGTAAGTTTTTGTATCGGAATTGTATTGTTTGCTCTACAATATTATTTTTGTAAATTCTGGATTAAGAAATTTAAGCAAGGACCACTTGAAATACTTTGGCATAAATTAACATGGATAAATAGTAATTAGAATAAGTGGACATTGAAAAACTGTTTCCAACAATTTGTAAACGTAATGAGGGCAATCAAGGTTTTGCAACGCAATCTCAATTTGTTATCTTTGGTTCAATATGTAAGCTGTAATGAAGTTAATCCCGATCTAAGCTTACAATTAGACGTTACCAGCAATATACAATTTAGCAGTAGAGAATGAATCAAATACCCTGTCTATAAATCCTATAGAAGATAAAAATAAGCCAATAATATATCCAAATCCTATAACAAAAGGTGCTAATTTAAATATTAATATTCCTTTAGATTGGGGAAATTCGACATTAGTTGTTTATAATATTTTTGGACAAAAGATTAGTCAATCAACTTTAACTAGAGGCGAAAATATTTTAAAACTAAATACTTCTTCGGGTATCTATAATCTTGTTATTTTTAATTCAACACACAAGTTTTCTAAAAAGTTGATTTTAGAATAATAAACTTGCAGACTAAACGAAAGCTAAAAGCAATTGCCAGTTTACACCCAATTCTAAAAGTTCTTACAGTTTTTTAGAATTGGGTGTATACT
>Ga0308013_10000395_pt1 | contig 23505 bp, 20 predicted proteins | sample Neamet181_FD_203131 | JGI IMG/M metagenome (GOLD analysis project Ga0308013, IMG submission 203131) | Marine microbial communities from water near the shore, Antarctic Ocean - #181 | ecosystem: Environmental > Aquatic > Marine > Unclassified | place: Southern Ocean | collected 2014-07-25
TTACAAAAGAAAATATTGAATTCAATAAAATTGGAGAGGTCAATTCAAGTGGATTTCTTGAAATATTAAAAAATAGTGATTGTTATCATTACGAAATTGAAAAGTTCAGAGATATTTGGTTCAAATCTTCATACCTCTTAGACATTCATCAAAGTGGTAAAACTAAAGCAAAAGAAAGGTTTAATAATTATAAAAATCAACCTCTTAATTATATTTTTCCTAATAATTTTAAAGGGATACAAAATATTTTAAAAACCAATATTAAAGTAAAAGCAGCTGTTATTAGAGAAAAGGGAAGTAATTCAGAAAGAGAAATGGCTTACGCTTTGAATTTAGTAGGTTTTGAAGTTAAAGATGTTCACATGACAGATTTAATTTCAGGTAGAGAAACACTTGAAGATATTAATTTAATTGTAGCTGTTGGTGGTTTCTCAAATTCAGATGTATTAGGATCAGCAAAAGGCTGGGCTGGCTCGTTTATTTATAATGAAAAAGCTAGAAAAAGCTTAATGAATTTTTATAGCAGAAACAACACCTTGTCTTTAGGTGTTTGTAACGGTTGTCAACTTTTTATGGAACTAGGCCTACTCCATCCTGAACATAAAGAAAAACCTAAAATGGTTCATAACGATTCAAATAAATTTGAATGTTTGTTCACATCTGTAGAGATTCAAAAAAATAATTCTATTATGTTTAACAGTCTAAGTGGTTCGAAATTAGGAATATGGGCTGCACACGGAGAAGGTAAATTTAACTTACCATATTCAGAAGATAAATATAAAATCATAGGTAAGTATGGATATGAAGATTATCCTGCAAATCCAAATGGCTCCAAATTTAATACAGCAATTATCAGCAATGATGATGGTCGTCATATTGCTATGATGCCACACCTAGAAAGGTCTACTTTTCCTTGGAATTGGCCATACTACCCAAAAGAAAGAAATGACAAGATCTCCCCTTGGATTTTAGCATTTGAAAATGCTAAAAAATGGTTTGATAACAACATTTAAAAAAAATTAGAAAAATACTATGCATGCATAGTATTTTTTGTTAAATTTGATAAAATGGAAAAAAAAACTATTGATCACGTTTTAAGGTCAACATGGCAAGCAGTATCAAAAATGTATAATGATCAGGCTAATAAATATAATTCAACAATGGCTGTTGGTTTTGCTTTACTTAGTATAGATCCGAAAAATGGAACTCCGTCTACTTCTTTAGGACCTAAAATGGGAATTGAAGCTACTAGCTTATCTAGAACCCTAAAATCGATGGAGGAAAAGAAGTTTATTCATAGGAAACCTAATCCTGATGACGGAAGAGGTGTTTTGATTCATCTGACTGAATTAGGTAAGACTAATAGAGATGCTTCAAGAATTGCTGTTAAAAAGTTCAATCAAGCTGTTGTTGATGAAGCTGGAACAGAATCTATAGAAAATTTTTATTTAGTTATTGAAAAAATAAATGAATTAACTAAAAAGAAAAATATTTTCACTTTTTAAAGTATATAAAATGAATTTAGAATTGACTGAAGAACACATATTAATACAAAAAGCCGCAAGGAATTTTGCACAAAACGAATTAAAGTCTGGTGTTATTAATCGTGATTCAAAGTCTGAATATCCAACGGAAGGAGTAAAAAGAATGGCAGAATTAGGTTTTTTAGGAATGACTGTTTCTGAAAAATATGGAGGAGGAGGTATGGATACACTCTCATACTCTTTAGCAGTTGAAGAAATTTCGAAAGTAGATAATTCATGCTCTGTAATACTATCCGCTCACAACTCACTAGCCTGTTGGGGGATAGAAGAATATGGAACTGAAGATCAAAAAAACAAATACTTAAGAACATTAGCAAAAGGTGAAACTATTGGAGCATTTTGCTTGTCTGAACCTGAATCAGGGTCTGATGCAACTCAACAAAAAACTAGAGCCGAAGATAAAGGTGATTATTATTTGTTAAATGGAACTAAAAACTGGATTACCAATGGAAAAAAAGCAGGTATTTATGTTGTAATTGCTCAAACTGACCCGGATAAAGGTCATAAAGGTATTAATGCTTTTATAGTAGATGCGAAATCTAAAGGCCTTAACACTGGAGTTAAGGAAGATAAATTGGGTATTAGATCATCTGACACTTCATCTGTTATGTTTCAAGATGTAATAGTTCCTAAAGAAAATCGCCTAGGTCCTGAAGGTTTTGGTTTTAAATATGCGATGAAAACACTTGAAGGTGGAAGAATCGGAATAGCAGCACAAGCTTTAGGAATTGCAGAAGGTGCTTATGAATTATCATTACAATATTCTAAACAAAGAAAAACTTTTGGAAAGCCAATCAGTGAGCACCAAGCAATTGCCTTTAAGTTAGCAGATATGGCTACTGACATTGAAGCAGCTAGATTATTGATTCACAAAAGCGCTTATGAAAAGGATAATAATAAACCATACATACTATCAAGTTCTATGGCAAAATTATTTGCGTCAGAAATGGCAATGAAACATACTATAGAAGCTGTACAAATTCATGGTGGATACGGTTTTGTCAAGGAATATCATGTTGAAAGATTAATGAGAGATGCTAAAATTACTCAGATATATGAAGGAACATCAGAAATTCAAAAAATAATTATTTCAAGAAGTATTTTAAAATAAAAAATAAAAAAATGAATAGAAAAATAAATAAAATTGCTGTTATAGGTTCAGGTGTAATGGGCTCTGGAATAGCTTGCCATTTTGCCAATGTAGGAATCGAAGTTCTTCTTCTAGACATAGCTCCTAACAAACTAAATGAAAATGAAGAAAAGCTAGGATTAAACTTAGAGAACAAAAAAGTTAAAAATAGAATAGTAACAGAAATGTTTCAAAGATGTATTAAATCTAAGCCTGCACCATTATATCATAAAAGTTTTATTAACAGAATAGCCCTTGGAAACTTAACAGATGACGTAAAAAAAATAAGTGAAGCTGACTGGATAATTGAGGTGGTTACAGAAAAATTGAATATAAAACAGATTGTATTTGAGCAGATTGAAAAATTTAGAAAAAAAGGCACACTTATAACATCTAACACTTCTGGAATTCCTATTAAATTAATGAATGAAGGGAGATCGGAAGATTTTAAAAATCATTTTGCAGTAACTCATTTTTTTAATCCTCCACGTTATTTGAAATTATTTGAAATAATTCCAGGACCTGATTGTAAACCAGAAATCATTGACTTTCTTAATGATTTCGGAGAACGCTTTTTAGGAAAAGATTCAGTACTAGCTAAAGATACTCCAGGTTTTATTGGTAATAGAATTGGAACATTTGGAATGGTGAATATTTTAAACAATGTCAAAAAATTAGATTTAACTATTGAAGAAATTGACAAATTAACTGGACCAATTATAGGAAGTCCAAAGTCTGCAACTTTTAGAACAAGTGATGTTGTGGGATTGGATACTACTGTTAACGTGGCTACGGGTATATATGATAATTGTCCTAATGATGAATTTAGAGACACCTTCAAATTACCTAAGTATATCTATAAAATGCTAGAAAACAACTGGTTAGGCTCTAAAACAGATGGTGGTTTTTATAAAAGAATTAAAGATGAAAATGGAAAATCTACAATACTTTCCTTAGATCTTGAAACACTTGAATATTCACCTGTTAAAAAGGTATCATTTGAAACTGTTAGTAAGGCAAGAAAAATAAATAAAGTCATAGACAGGTTTTTAGTGTTAATTGAAGGACAAGATAAAGCAGGCGAATTTTATAGATTCAATTTTGGAACTATGTTTTCGTATATACAGAACCGGATACCTGAAATTTCGAATGAATTATATAGAATTGATGATGCTTTAAGAGCTGGATTTGGATGGGAAAACGGTCCTTTTCAAATTTGGAATTCAATAGGAATTAAAAAAGGTGTCGAAATAATGGAATCTTTAGGATATAAACCAGCTGATTGGATTTCAGATATGATTAGTAATAATATTAATAACTTTTATAAAGTTGAGAATGGTATAACAAATTATTATGATATAAGCACCAAATCGTTTTTACCTAAACCTGGTCAAGATTCATTAATAATATTAAAGAATCTAAACAAGAGTTCTATTGTTTGGGAAAATTCTGATTCTGTTATTTCAGATATTGGTGACGGAATTATCAATTTAGAATTCAGGACTAAAATGAACACACTAGGTCAAGGTGTACTTATGGGAATTAATAAAGCTGTAGACTTAGCTGAAAAAGATTTTAAAGGAATTGTAATTGGAAATGAAGGCTCTCACTTTTCTGCAGGAGCTAATTTAGGTGCAATTTTTATGGCTGCTGCTGAACAAGAATATGATGAAATAAATCTTGCTATTAAGTTTTTTCAAGATAGCATGATGAAACTAAGATATTCAAGTGTTCCTGTTATAGCCGCCCCTCACGGCCTTACGTTAGGTGGAGGTTGTGAAGTTACTATGCACTGCGATAAAGCAGTAGCATATAGTGAAAGTTATATCGGTCTAGTTGAAGTAGGTGCTGGTTTAATCCCTGGAGGAGGAGGATGTAAAGAAATGGCATTAAGAGCATCAGAAAAATTCAGTAAAAACGACGTAGAACTCAACGTTTTACAAGAATATTTTTTGAATATAGGTATGGCTAAAACTTCGACATCTGCTTACGAAGCTATTGACTTAGGTTACTTACAGCCTAATAATGACACCATAATCATGAACAAAAATCATCAAATTTCTATTGCAAAAAAACAGGCAATTTTAATGGCTGATTACGGATACTTACCTCCTTTTAAAGCAAAAGATATTAAGGTATTAGGCAAGCAAGCGTTAGGAACTTTTATGGTTGGTACTGACACTATGAAAGCTGGAAAATATATTTCAGAACACGACCAAAAAATTGCAAATAAAATTGCTTATGTAATAAGTGGAGGTGATTTATCTCAATCAACTCTAGTAAGTGAACAATATTTACTAGACCTAGAAAGAGAAGCGTTTCTTTCCTTATGTTCTGAGAGAAAAACATTAGAAAGAATACAACATATATTAAAAACAGGTAAACCTTTAAGAAATTAAATTATGAAAGAAGCGTATATAGTAAAAGCATATAGAACAGCTGTTGGCAAAGCTCCAAAAGGATTGTTTAGATTTAAAAGACCTGACGAGCTTGCTTCAGAAACTATAAATCATATGATGAATGAAGTTCCTGAACTTGACAAAACTAGAATTGACGATGTTATAGTTGGGAATGCAACTCCTGAAGCTGAACAGGGTTTAAATATAGCAAGAGTGATTTCACTAATGGGATTAAAAGTAGAAGATGTACCTGGCGTTACTGTTAACAGATATTGTGCTTCTGGTCTTGAAACTATAGCAATGGCCTCCGCAAAAATAAAATCTGGAATGGCGGAATGCATAATTGCGGGAGGAGTTGAAAGCATGAGTTTACTTCCAATGGGAGGTTATAAACCAGTTCCAGATTATGCAATTGCTAAGCAAGGGAAAGAGGATTATTATTGGGGAATGGGACTTACAGCTGAACAAGTAGCAGAAAAGTATAAAGTGAATAGAGAAGATCAGGACGAATTTGCACTAAATTCTCATTTAAAAGCCATTGACGCTATTTCTAAAGGCAAATTTAAATCCCAAATAGCACCTATTAAGGTTGAAGAAACATTCTTAAATCAAGATGGTAAAAAAACATCAAGAGAGTATATAGTTGACACAGATGAAGGTCCAAGGAAAGGTACTAATCTAAAAGTACTAAATAAACTAAGGCCTGTTTTTACAATGAATGGAAGTGTTACCGCTGGTAACTCTTCTCAAATGAGCGACGGCGCAGCATTCGTTTTAATAATGAGTGAGAAAATGGTTAAAGAATTAAACATTGAACCAATTGCTAGGCTAGTTAATTATGCAGTAGCTGGAGTTCCTCCAAAAATTATGGGAATTGGACCTATAAAAGCTATTCCAAAAGTTTTAAAACAAGCTGAAATGAAAATCGAGGATATAGATTTAATCGAGTTAAATGAAGCTTTCTCATCTCAATCTTTAGCAGTAATAAGAGAACTTAATTTAAATAAAGAAATAATCAATGTTAATGGGGGAGCAATTGCACTTGGGCATCCTTTAGGCTGTACAGGAGCAAAACTATCTGTTCAGTTATTTAATGAAATGAGAGATAGAAAATCTAAGTATGGAATGGTTACTATGTGTGTTGGTACAGGCCAAGGTGCAGCCGGAATTTTTGAATTTTTAAAATAATTTTATATAATGGAAGTAAACGAAAAAAATATTACAAGAGGTGGGGAATTTGTTATTAAGGAAACTAATTCTAACAATGTATTCACGCCTGAAGATTTTTCCGAAGAACAGCTAATGATGAAACAAGCTGTTGTAGACTTTATTGAAAAAGAGGTTATACCTCACCGTGCAAGATTTGAAAATAAAGATTACCAATTGACAGAAGACATTATGAAAAAAGCTGGTGATCTAGGTTTTTTAGGAGTGGCAGTTCCTCAGGAATATGGCGGAATGGGAATGGGTTTTGTTTCTACAATGCTAGTATGTGAAGCCATTTCAGGCGCATGTGGTTCACTATCAACAGCATTTGGAGCACACACGGGAATTGGGACCATGCCTATAGTTCTGTATGGAAATGAAGAACAAAACAAAAAATTTGTTCCTAAACTAGCTAGTGGAGAAGTATTTGGATCTTATTGTTTAACCGAACCTACAGCAGGATCAGATGCAAATAGCGGAAAAACAAAAGCTGTTCTTTCAAAAGATGGATCACACTATGAAATTACAGGTCAAAAAATGTGGATATCAAATGCTGGGTTTGCAAAATTATTTATTGTTTTTGCAAGAATTGAAGATGACAAGAACATAACAGGTTTTATAGTACCAAACGAATCTAGCAATGGAATAACATTAGGCGAAGAAGAGAAAAAATTAGGTATACATTCATCATCAACAAGACAAGTCTTTTTTAACGAAACAAAAGTTCCAGTTGAAAACATGTTATCTGAAAGAGGAAGCGGTTTTAAAATAGCTGTAAACTCTTTAAATGTTGGAAGAATTAAATTAGCGGCAGCTTGCTTAGATGCTCAAAAAAGAGTTGCTACATATGCAATACAATATGCAAGCGAAAGAACCCAATTTAATACCAAAATTATAGATTTTGAAGCTATTAAAGAAAAAATTGCTACTATGGCCACGGATACTTACGTTGGTGAATCAGCAACCTACAGAGCTGCAAAAGATATTGAAGATAGAATTAAAATAAGACACGAGAGTGGAAATAGTTTTCAAGAATCAGAACTAAAAGGAGTGGAAGAATACGCAATAGAATGTTCGTTATTAAAAGTAGCTATAAGTGAAGACATGCAGAATATTGCTGATGAAGGAATTCAAGTATTTGGTGGAATGGGCTTTTCTGCAGAAACTCCAATGGAAGGAGCCTGGAGAGACTGTAGAATTGGAAGAATATACGAAGGCACTAATGAAATTAACAGAATGTTAAGCGTTGGAATGCTAATCAAAAAAGCAATGAAAGGACAGATTGATTTTATAAATCCAGCAACAAAAGTAGCTGATGAATTAATGGGAGTTCCATCTTTTGACTTACCTGATTTAACTGAGTTATTTGCCCAAGAAAAATTAATTTTAATAAATCTTAAAAAGGTGTTTTTAATGTTAGCTGGTGCAGGAATAAAAAAGTTTGGTGATAAACTCGAAGAACATCAACAAATGCTTTTGGCTGTATCCGATATATTAATTGAAATTTATATGTCAGAATCTGCAGTTTTAAGAACTGAAAAAAATTGTAATAGATTTGGTAAAGAAACACAAAGTGAACAAATCGCAATGACGCAATTATATCTTTACAAAGCTGTAGATATTATTCAGTCTAGAGGTAAAGAAGTCATAATCTCTTTTTCTAAAGGAGATGAACAAAAAGGGTTATTAATGGGACTTAAAAGATTTACTAAGTATTATGAATACCCTAATGTCATTGAATTAAAAAATAAAATCGCTCAAAAACTTAAGGAAGAAAACGAATATTGTTTTTAAATTATTAATTACATAATTATATTTTATAAATTTAGGTATGAAAATCTTAAAATTCATACCTATTTTTATTTTTACAAGTCTGTGTTTTTCACAAACAAAACAAGATTTATATACTATTATAGATTCTGTTTCTGAAAAAAGAATTCAAAAAGATATTGAAAAACTCGTTTCCTTTGGCACTAGACACACACTTAGTGATACTATTTCCAAATCTTATGGAATTGGAGCTGCCAGAAGATGGATAAAAACATCATTCGAAGAAATATCAGAAGAATGTAATAACTGTCTAGAAGTAAATTATCAAAAAAATTATTTTAAAAAAAACAAAAGAAGATTAGTTAAAAATGTTTGGATTAATAATGTTGTAGCGATTCAAAAAGGAAAAAAATATCCTAACAAGTATATTATAATGAGTGGTGATATAGATAGTAGAGTCTCGAATGCTAACGATTACACCTCATTATCTCCAGGTGCTAATGATAATGCTTCAGGAATGGCTGGAGTAATTGAAGCGGCAAGGGTATTAAGTAAATATGAATTTGAAAACAGTATAGTTTATGTTGGGTTATCTGGAGAAGAACAAGGTTTATATGGTGGGATTGGTTTAGCTAAGTATGCTAAAGAAAATCAATGGGATATAATTGGAGTTTTAAATAATGACATGATTGGAAATATTGAAGGAGTAGATGGTGTTACTGATAATTATAGTTTTCGAATATTTTCAGAACCAACTCCTGCAAATGAATCCGAACAATCTAGAAAAAGAAGAAGATTTTATGGAGGCGAAGTTGATGGAAACTCCAGACAATTGGCTAGGTATGTTCATTCTCAAGTTTTAAAGTATATGCCAGAAATGAATCCTATAATGATCTATAGATTAGATAGGTTTGGAAGAGGAGGTCACCACAGACCATTTAATGATTTAGGCTTTCCAGGAGTTAGAATAATGGAAGCCCATGAGAATTACAACAGACAGCATCAAGATATTCGAGTTGAAAACGAAGTAGAATATGGAGATGTTATTTCAGGTGTTAATTTCAAGTATGCAAAAAAATTAACTGCTGTAAATGCAATAAACTTAGCAAGTTTAGCTTGGAGTCCATCTCAACCAAAAAATGTTAAAATTGGAGGAATTGTTGAGCCTTCAGCCAAATTAAAATGGGATAAATCAAATGATGATAATATCATTGGATATAAAATATATTGGAGAGATACTACAGCTCCCTATTGGGAACACAGTAGATTTGTTGGTTTAGTATATAACTTTACTTTAAATGGAATCGTATTAGATAATTATTTGTTTGGAGTATCAAGTATCAATAAAAACGGGTACGAAAGTGTAATAGTATTCCCTAGCAGTATTTTTAATTAATTTTTAATAATTTCTTGAAAACTACGTGCATCTGTATCTCCTTCTGTATTAAAAACTAAAACACGAGAATTTTCATCTAGGCCTATATGTTTATTTAAACCTTCTGCTTCCTTATCGTTCAAACATTTTATTAAACCAGCTAAGCCAGCTGCTCCAGATTCTCCAGATATTATTTTAGAATCTTTTTTTAAAGGTTTATGAAAAAGTCTCATGGAAGACATAACTTCATTGTCTGTAATTTTCATAAATCCATCACAACCATTTTTAATTATGCTCCATGCAGATTTAGATGGAATCCCGCAATTTAAGCCTGCCATTATTGTTTTTAAACTTCCATCTGGAGAAATCCTTTTTCCTTTTTTAAAAGACTCAAAAACTCCACTAGATTCAACTGGTTCTACTATAATTATTTTAGGTCTATTTTTTCCGTAACGATTTAAATAATACCATATACAAGATGCTGCCCAAGAACCCACTCCACATTGTAAAAAAACAATATCAAAATTAGGTTTGTTCAACCTGTTAATCGTATCCTCCATCTCGCTTAAATGAGTTAAGTAACCAGACATTATATAAGCTGGAATTAGCTCGTAGTTAATCCAAGAAGCATCTTGAACAAGTTCCCAATTCATCTTTAAAGACATTTCTAAAGCATGCTTACAAGTATCTTCGTAATTCAAATTTAACTTCTCTACTTTGGCACCGTGATTTGAAATAGCCTCAATACGTAGATCTGATGTGTCTTTTGGAACAAATACAATACATTTTTTTTTGTATAATTCCGCAGACCATGCTAAAGCCCTACCATGATTTCCATCAGTTGCTGTACAAAAAGCTGAGACGTTAGGTTTCTTTTTCAAAATTTGACTTACAGCATATGAAGCTCCTAGAGCTTTGAATGCATTTAATCCAAATCTTGAAGATTCATCTTTGACTAATAAATTTGAGATATTTAAAACTTTTGATAGCTCAGGAAGTTCATGTAATTGAGACTTATTATAGCCCTTCAAAGATTGATGAAATTTTAACGAATCACTATTGGACAATATAGAACTAGTTTGATTTTTTATTAACTTATTGTTAGGATAATTTAAGATGTAATTGTCCATTTATAAAAAATTAGTCTAAACTAAATCCTTTGGATTCCATCCACTCATCATTATACATTTTTCCAATGTAACGACTTCCTGAATCATGTAGTAAAACAACCACAACATCATCTTTTTTAAAATGTTTTTTCAGTTGAATAACCCCTTTTACTGCTGCTCCACAAGAATTTCCTGCAAAAATACCTTCTTGCTTTGCCAACCTTCTAGTATAAATAGCAGCATCTTCATCAGTTACTTTTTCAAAGCTGTCAATTAAATTAAAGTCCACATTTTCAGGCAAGATGTCTTCACCAATACCCTCTGTTATATATGGATAAATTTCATTTTCATCAAAAATACCTGTTTCGTGATATTTTTTAAAAACTGAACCATAGGTGTCTATTCCCCAGACTTTAATATTAGGATTTTTTTCTTTTAAAAATTTAGAAACACCTGAAATAGTCCCTCCAGTCCCTACTCCTACAACAAAGTGAGTAATTTTACCATCTGTTTGAGCCCATATTTCAGGCCCTGTTGATTGATAATGCGCAGCAGCATTTGAAGGATTGTCATATTGATTAACATACCAAGAGTTTGGAGTTTCTTCTCCAATCCTTTTAGAAGTGCTATAATAAGATCTTGGATCATCAGCTTTTACATTAGTTGGACAAACTATAACTTTTGCACCAACAGCTCTTAAAACATCAAATTTCTCTTTTGATTGTTTGTCCGTAGAAACACAAATTAGTTTATATCCTTTGACAATAGCCGCTAAAGCTAAACCCATTCCAGTATTACCAGAGGTTCCTTCAACAATAGTATATCCTGGCTTTAACCTTCCATCATTTTCAGCATCTTCAACCATCTTTAGAGCCATTCTATCTTTGACAGAACTTCCAGGATTAAAATACTCAACTTTAGCTAATACCAAGGCATCTACATCTTGAGTAATTTTATTTAATCTAATCAGCGGAGTATTTCCTATAGTTTCTAAGATATTCTTTGAATAATTCATACAGATTTTATAAATACAAATGTAAGAATAAGCTTTGTAATTAATTATAGTTAATATGTTACTTATTTAATTTTAAGTGAATCTGTCGGGGAAATTCTTGTTATTATAAAAGAAGGTATAATTAACATAATTGAGCAGAAAAATAAAACACTAAAATTTAAAATAATAATTGACAAAATATTAAAATCAAGAGGAACTTCTGAAACATAATAAGTTTGTGGATCTAATTTTAAAAAACCTGTATATTTTTGAAACAAAATAAGTCCAATGCCTATAAAATTTCCAAGAAGAAGTCCGATAGAAATAAGATAAAGACCGTTAGTTAAAAATATTGATCTTATACTTTTATTTGTTGCTCCTATAACTTTTAAAACTCCAATAATTTGAGTTTTCTCTAATATTGTTACAAGTAAAGCTGTTATCATATTTACCCCACCTACTAAAATCATAATCACAATGATCAGTAATACATTCATATCAAATAGCGCAATCCAGTTAAAAATATCAATGAATTTTTCAGAAATAGTTTGAACGTCTAATTCTGATGAAGAATTAACGTATAAATCGTCTGAAACTTTTTTAATGTTATTGAATTCCTTTATAAAAACTTCAAAACCACCTACTTGTTCTTCATTCCATTTATTCATTCTTTGAACATGCTTAATATCTCCTATAAAGTACATTTTATCAAACTCTATTAAACCAGAATTATATATACCTGAAACTTCAAAAACCCTTTCATTTGGAATAGAAAACGAATCATTTTTAAAAAAAGTAGCTTTAAACTTATCATTTATACCGAGCAACAACCTTTCAGATAAATGTTGAGAAATAATAACCTCATTACTAACCTGGCTATTGTAGAGCGGTATTTTTCCTTTAATTAAATACGGTAAAAAAATGTCATAGTTAAAATCTGAACCTACTCCTTTAAACATGACTCCTTCAAAGTTTGATTCAGTGATTATTAATCCTGATTTATAAGCTACAGATTGAATATGAGAAATTTCTTGATTAGTTTTATTAACATAAAAATCTTGATTAATTGAAATAGGTTTCAAAGAAGATTGAGAAGAATTGTTTTGAAAATTTGAGATTGTAATATGTCCAAAAAATGAAGAAATCTTATTTTGAATTGTTTTTTGCATACCAACTCCAGATGATATTGAAATCAACATCATAACAAATCCCATTACAATAGATAATATCGATATTTTTATAATTGGTGCGGAAATAGTATTTTTATAGGGATTAGACCTTATAAATCGAGATGCTATAATTGATTCAAATCCCATAGACAATGAAACATAATAAATTTAAAATCAAAAGTACCTATTTTTTGATTTTAATTGCATTTAACTATTTATCTTTTTCTCAAGATAATAAGTCAATATCGGTTGGTTCAAATCAATTAAAAGAATATTTACATGAAATAACAAATTTAAGTGTTGGTGTAATTGCTAACTCAACTTCTCAAATAAAAGACAATAATAAATCAATTCATTTAATTGATTCTCTTATAAAACTTAATGTTAGAATTAAAAAAGTATTCTCACCTGAGCATGGTTTTAGAGGAGAAGCTGATGCAGGTGAAAAAATAAAAAACAGTATTGATTTAAAAACTGGTCTAGAAATTGTTTCATTATACGGATCTAACAAAAAACCAACAAATGAACAATTAAAGGGTTTAGATGTCTTAATTTTTGATATTCAAGATGTAGGAGCCAGGTTTTACACCTATATATCTACACTTCACTATGTTATGGAAGCTGCAGCGGAAAACAACCTAAAACTTATTATTCTTGACAGACCAAATCCTAATGCACATTTTGTAGATGGCCCCGTACTTGACCTTAAGTTCAAAAGCTTTGTGGGAATGCATCCTGTTCCAATAGTCCACGGAATGACAATAGGTGAATATGCAAAAATGATAAATGGAGAAAAATGGCTAAAAAACGAAGTTAAGTGTGACCTTAGAGTTATTGAAATAAAAAATTACAACAGAAAGATTATTTACGATCTTCCTGTTAAACCCTCCCCTAACCTACCTAATAAACGTTCTATTAATTTATATCCTAGCTTGTGTTTATTTGAAAGCACATCTGTTAGTATAGGAAGAGGTACTGATTTACAGTTTCAGATAATTGGAAATCCAAATTGGGAAAATAAAACTTTTACATTCACTCCACTATCAATGCCAGGAGCTAAAAATCCAAAATATATTAACACCAAATGTTATGGTGAAGATCTAAGAGACTCTCCTATTCTTAATGAAATAAATTTAAAGTGGATAATTGAGGCCTATAATAATTCTAATAACAAAGAAAATTTTTTTAAAAAAGGATTTAATAGACTAGCTGGAAATAAAGAATTAAAAGAGCAAATAATTAATGGAGTAAGTGAAAAAGACATTAAATCAAGCTGGAAAAATGGTATTAAACAATTTCAATTAATTAGGTCTAAATATTTGATTTACTATTAATTCCAATTTTAAAGAGCATTAACTATAAAATATTAAAATAAAAAAACCCTCAATTTCTCGAGGGTTTAAAATTGGGTGGAAGACCGGACTCGAACCGGCGACCTCCTGGACCACAACCAGGCGTTCTAACCAACTGAACTACAACCACCATTTAACAAGGCGCAAATTTAATAGAATACTTAGATATATGAAACTTTTATTTGAGATCGTTTAATTTATTTATACCAATAACCCTATTTGTAGTAAATCCTTCTGCATTTTCCACACCAATTAGCCTTCCTAAATCAGAAGAACGGTTTATAACATTTTCAATAAAATTCTTTTTACTAATTAAAGTTTCTGGTTCTTTACTTGTAGCGTTATAAAACTGTGAAGAATAAGCTTTGATAGCATTTAATTTTACATCTACAAATTCTGAAATATCAACCAAAAAATTTGGAGTTGAGTTATTCCATTGAATATAGTGATATACATTTTTGGGTCTCCATTCGTTTTGATTAAAATCTTTTAATTTTGTTTCAATTTTTGATAGGCCACTTAAAAAGCATGAATCACTTACTAAACTAGCTCCTTTAGAGTGATCAATATGCCTATCATCTTGAGCATTACAAAGAATGATTTCTGGTTTGTATTTTCTAATACATTTTATAACTTCCATCTGATGAATCTCATCATTTAAAAAAAACCCATCTCTAAAGTTTAAATTCTCACGTACTGATACACCTAATATTTTAGAAGCTACTTGAGATTCATTATTTCTAGTTTCTACTGAACCTCTAGTTCCTAGCTCTCCTCTAGTTAGATCTATTATACCTACTTTTTTACCAAGAGAAATCTCTTTTGCTAGTGTTCCTCCACAACCAAGCTCAACATCGTCTGGATGAGCACCAAATGCCAATATGTCTAATTTTATTTCTTTCATATATTAGTAAAAGCTTGAGATAAATCATTTTCTAAATCAATGTAATCTTCAATGCCAACTGAAAACCTTAACAAACCATCTGAAATACCATATTTTTTTCTTTGATCTCTTGATAATTTTGAATGTGATGTTAATGAAGGGGATGTTATAGTCGATTCAACACCTCCAAGACTCATAACGGGTTTTATTATTTTTAAACACTTTGTGAAATCAACCGCTTTATCCTCATTTTTCAATACAAAAGACAACATTCCTCCAAAACCAGTCATTTGTTTTTTTGACAAATCGTGTTGAGGATGAGATTTTAAACCAGGATAAAAAACTAAATCAACATTTTTGTTATTATCTAAATACTCAGCAATTTTCTGAGCATTTTCATTTTGAGCTCTTACCCTTAATGAAAGAGTCTTAATACTTCTTTCTAAAAGCCAAACGGTGTAATCACTTAAGTTTCCTCCGTAATTTATAGAAGATTCAATGATTTTTTCGATTTTAGAGAAAGAAGAAGCGACGGTTCCAGCTAAGATATCACTATGACCTCCTAAATATTTTGTAGCACTATGCAAAACTATATCAATACCAAAATCAATTGGGGTTTGATTAATTGGACTAGCAAATGTATTGTCGATTATAGAAATTAAATTATTTTTTTTAGCTAAATCTGCTATTTTCTTTAAATCAATAACCTGTAGAAGAGGATTACTAGGAGACTCTATGTAAATTATTTTGGTATTAGTTTTTAACTCTAATTCAAAATCTTTAATTTCTAAACTTTCAACAAAAGTGTAATTAATATTAAATTTTTTAAATTCCTTAACAACTAAGTTAATTGTCCCTCCATATAAAGAAGATTGGAATAAAACATGATCACCAGATTTTAAAAAAGAAAATAAAGAAGTAAAAATTGCAGCAATACCAGAGCCAAATAACAGAGCAGAATCGCTGTTTTCTAAGATTGCAATTTTTTTTGATAATGCAAGTTGATTTGGTGTGTTAAAATATCTTGGATATTTATCATCAGTCGTATCTAAATATTCATAAGAAGTTGAAGGGTATAAAGGAGATGTAGCACCCTTAAATTTGTCATCGATTAAATCACCGGAGTGCACACATTTTGTTGTAACACCTTTATAATTTTTCATTGAAATTAACTTTTAATCCAATCTAAAACAGCCGGATCATTTGGTTTAGTTTTAGGAGATATTATTTTAACTAAATGACCTTCTTCATCAATTAAATATTTTTGGAAATTCCATTTTACAGAGGAGTTTTTATAACCATTCTTATCCTTGTTTGTTAAAAACTTATATAATGGATGCATTGAAGACCCTCTTACAGAAATCTTTTCCATCATCGGAAATGAAACCCCATAATTCTCTAAACAAAACTTAGCTATTTCCTGGTTAGAACCAGGTTCTTGCCAAAGAAAATTATTTGAAGGAAACCCTACAATTACAAAATCTTCTGACTTATACTCTTTATACATTTCTTCTAGAAGTTCATATTGGTAAGTTAAACCACATTTAGAAGCAGTATTAACAACCATTACCTTTTTACCTTTTAAACTTGACATATTAAACTTTTGCCCTGCTAAATCCGTAACCTCAAATTGATGAATACTTTCTTTCATTTGTTTAAAACTCTGAGTTAAACCAACATGACTTGATAAAACGATTAATATTAAAATTATTTTTTTCATAAATACCTTGTATCAAATCTTATGCCAATATAAAACTTTAAATAATTTCGGCAGATAAACTTGCATCTAATAATTTACTGCATAAGGGTTTTAAATATGAATACGACCCAGATTTAACGCTACACTTACCCTTATAATGTATAATTAAAGAACATTGTTCAGCTTGTTCAGCTGAATGATCACAAACTTTAATAAGAGTATTAATTACGTGCTCAAAAGTATTAATATCATCGTTATAGATTATAATCTCATTTTCGTGAGCTAAATCAACGCCTTCTAAAGTCTTTTCTGAAATTTTTTCTTTAGTACTCATTACGACACTAAATTACAAAATTTAATATCTATTTATTTGCTTTTATAATTTCACTAAAATCAAACGCATTTAATGAAGCTCCTCCGATTAACCCTCCATCCACATCTTTTTTACTAAAAATTTCAATTGCATTTGAAGGTTTAACACTTCCTCCATATAAAATAGAAATTTCATCAGAAATTATATCCCCATAAGATTTAGAAATGCAACTTCTTACAAATTCATGCATTTCTTGTGCTTGCTCAGGACTTGCAGTTTCTCCAGTTCCAATAGCCCAGACTGGTTCGTAAGCCAAAATAATATTTTTCCAAGACTCACTATTTAGCTTTAGAACAGTGTTTTCAAGCTGACTCTTAACTATATCAAAATGTTTGTTGGATTTTCTGTCTTTTAATTGTTCCCCAAAACAAAAAATGATATTCATGCCTGAGTCTATGGCAAATTTTACTTTTTCAAGTAATACAAAATCATCTTCATTAAAATATGCTCTTCTTTCTGAATGACCTATTAAAGTAGTTAAAATACCTATGCTTTTCAGCATATCACAAGAAACCTCTCCAGTATAAGCACCATTACTTTTTTGATGAATATTTTGTGCAATAACTTCAATTGGAGAATTCTCTAATAAGTCTGCAGCTATTTTTGAAAATGGAGAAGAAGGCGCTATCATCACTGAGACTTCATTAAAATGATTTTTCTTTAACTCTTCAATAAGTGATATTGTTTGATTTAAATCATTATTCATTTTCCAGTTTCCTGCTACTATTTTTTTTCTCATTTTAATTTAGTTTAGTTTAGTTATACTTCACTCTTGGGTCCAGCCAAGAATAAATAAGATCAACAAATATATTAATGATTATAAAGATCACAGCTATAGTTATTACTGCTCCTATTAAAACCGGCACATCTAAAGTGTTTAATGAATTTACTATTTCTTTACCAAGCCCATTCCATCCAAAAATATATTCCACAAACACCGAGCCAGCCAGCATTCCTGCAAACCAACCTGATAATGCGGTAATGACTGGATTCAGAGAGTTTTTGATAGCATGATTCTTAATAACATTAAATTTTGAAAGGCCTTTTGAATATGCTGTAGTTATATAATTTTGAGATAATACTTTTAAAAGAGAGTTTCTCATCATCTGTGAAATAACTGCAATTGGTCTTATTCCTAGTACTATTGAAGGTAAAATTAAATTCTTTAATTGAAGTGTCATACTTTCACCATAATCATCCATTTCATACAAACTTCCAGTCATATTTAATCCAGTAAAATCTCTTAAAACATATCCAAATATCCAAGCAAATATTATAGCGCTAAAAAAAGAGGGTATACTCATACCAAGAGTACTCATAAGTTGTATTAAATAATCAAGCCAAGAATTGTGATTTATTGCAGAAATAATTCCTAAAAACAATCCTATTATAATTGCTATAATTATTGAAGATGTAGCTAAAACTATTGTATTGGGGAGTGTGTTTTTAATTATATCTAAAACAGATGTGCCATTTTTTTGATAGGATTCTCTTAAATAAGGTGTTTTTAATACTAAATTAAATTTATCAAAATTTAAAATTTTAATAAAATTATATTTTACTGTTGTTAAATAAGAAAGGTTATCAGGATCTTTAAAATGTACTGAAACTACAGATAAATCATTTATATAATATAAGTATTGAACAAAAATTGGTTTATCAAAACCATATTTTTTTTTCAAAATTATTAACTGTTCATTGTTTTCGTTTTGGTCTAACATCATTTGAGCAGGATCGCCAGGAAGAATATTAAATAGAAAAAAAACTATGGTAACCACACCAAAAAGTGTCAATAGCATGTTAGATATTTTTTTCAAAAACCAAAACATATAAATTTAATTGTCTTGTAGATGAATTAAGGCAAAAACGGAGTAGTTAATCATATCTTGATAATTAGCATCTATCCCTTCACTAACAAGTGTCTTACCTTGATTATCTTCAATTTGTTTAATTCTTAATATTTTTTGTAATATTAAATCTGTTAATGAACTAACTCGCATATCTCTCCAAGCTTCGCCATAATCATGATTTTTATTTTCCATTAAAGTTTTGGTTTCTAATAAGTGTGAATTATATAACTCTAACGCTTCTTCAGAATTTAAATCAGGAGATTCAACAATTCCTTTTTCAATTTGAATAAGGGACATTATTGAATAGTTTATTATTCCAATAAATTCAGAGGATTGACCTTCATCAACTTTTCTTATTTTTTTTGTCTGAAGACTCCTTATTCTTTGAGCTTTTATGAAAATTTGATCAGTTAAAGATGATAGCCTAAGTATTCTCCAAGCAGATCCATAATCTTTCATTTTTTTTACAAAAAGATCTCTACAAATTAGAGTAATTGAGTCGTATTGAATAGAAGTATTGAAAGCCAAATTTTTTTTTTTATAAATTTCGTTGAAAATAATGAAATACGTAGTTTAGTTTTGTGAAAGTTATTAAAAAATAAAATGACACTTAACATAAAAGGAACTCTTCTTGATTTATCAAAACCTAAAGTAATGGGTATTTTAAATATAACACCAGATTCTTTTTTTGATGGAGGAGAATATAATACAGAAGAAAAAATACTGAGTCAAGTTAAAAAAATGCTTATTGAGGGAGCGGACATTATTGATATAGGAGGACAAAGTTCTCGACCTGGAGCTAAAAAATTAACTATAAAAAAAGAGATAGATAGAGTAATTCCAATTATAAAATTAATTACTAAAAAATATAAAAATGTAATTATTTCAATTGACACCTTTAATAGTGAAGTTGCGAAAAAAGCAATTGATGCTGGTGCTTCGATTGTTAATGATATTTCAGGTGGAGATATAGATAAAGACATGTACAGAGTAGTGGGGAACCTTAAAGTGCCATATATAATGATGCACATGAAAGGTGTTCCAAGTACTATGCAAAATAATCCTAAATATGACGATATCATTTTTGATATTATTAAAAATCTTTCCTACAAAATAGATCTTGCAAAAAAAGCTGGAATATTAGATATAATTATTGATCCTGGATTTGGTTTTGGAAAATCTTTAAAAGACAATTTTAAAATTTTAAAAAACTTAACAAGTTTCAAACAACTTAACCAACCTATAATGGTTGGTGTTTCTAGAAAATCAATGATTTATAATGTACTTGAATCAAATGCAAATGACGCGTTAAACGGAACTACATGTTTAAATTCTATTTCTATTAACAACGGAGCTAATATAATTAGAGTACATGATGTGAAAGAAGCAAAAGAAACAGTTAAATTAATTGGATTTATGAACGAAAATTCTTAAAACTATTTTAATTACTTTTATATAAATTATTTTTTTTGGATTTACTTAATATTTTAAATAATATTCTAATACCTATAATTGACATAATCCTTGTTGGAATCATGTTATATTATGTTTACAAACTTGTTAGAGGAACTGCAGCAATAAACATTTTTTTAGGCTTTGTAATAATATATATAATCTGGTGGCTAACAGAGCTTGTCAATATGCCTTTTCTAAGTAATATTTTAGGAGGTTTTATTAGTGTAGGAGTTATTGCTTTAATTGTAGTTTTTCAGCAAGAAATCAGAAAATTTTTACTCTTACTTGGTTCCTCAAATTTCACAAATAATAAAAGTATAATTAAGAAGTTTAATCTTTTATTTAGAATTTCAAAAAAACAAACATCAATGAATATTGATGAATTAATTAATGCTTGTGAAATTTTTAAAAAAAACAAGACTGGAGCCTTGTTTGTAATTGAGAGAAACAACAGTTTAGACTTTATAAGGAGTTCCGGAGATCAATTAAATTTAGAAATTTCATCACCCATTATAGAGAGTATATTTTTTAAAAATAGCCCATTACATGACGGGGCAGTAATTATTGAAGGAAATTTCATTACCGGAGCAAGAGTAATTTTACCTGTTTCTGAAAATGAAAATATTGACTCAAGATTAGGCCTCAGGCATCGAGCTGCTTTTGGAATTACTGAAAAAACAGATGCAATAGCAATTGTAGTCTCAGAAGAAAAAGGAAAAATAACTTTTATTAAGAATGGCGAAATTCATCCTTTTAAGGATATTAATAATTTAAAATCTATTATTGAGGGAGAGATGACATAATTTCATCTTTTTTAAACTGAATCTCATACAATCCTCTATAATATCCGTTTTTCTTTTTTATCAACTCTTTATGAGTTCCAAATTCAACCAATTTTCCAGAATCCATCACTAAAATTTTGTCTGAATTCAAAATAGTTGATAAACGATGAGCAATTATAATAGATGTATTATTTTCGGTTATTTTAATGGTTGCATTTTTTATTAGTTCTTCAGAATTTGAGTCAACAGATGAAGTAGCTTCATCTAGAATTAATATTGAAGGATTTTTTAAATATGCTCTTAAAAAAGATATTAGCTGTCTTTGTCCTTGAGAAAGCATCACTCCTCTCTCTTTCACGTTATAATTATAGCCCCCTGGTAAAGACATAATAAATTCATGAATACCAATTTTTTTCGCAGAGTTAATCACTACATCAAATGAAATAGATTTGTCCCATAAAGTAATGTTATTCAATATTGTATCAGCAAACAAAAAAACATCTTGTAAAACTAACGCAACTTCAGATCTTAAATCACTTAACTTAAAATCCTTTATATCTATATTATTTAATTCAATTGAGCCCGATTGTGGATCATAAAATCTAGATATTAAATTTATTATTGTTGTTTTGCCCGATCCAGTTGATCCAACAATAGCTACTTTTTCCCCACTACTAATTTTAAATGAAACACCCTTTAGAACGACTTCATCTTCTACATATGAAAATTGTACGTTTTTAAATTGAATATCTCCATTTATAAGATTACCATTTGATTCTCCATAATCAGGAATTTCACTATCAGTATCTATAATTTTGAAAACTCTATTTGCAGCAACCATACCCATTTGAAGAGTATTAAACTTATCTGCAATTTGTCTTAATGGACGAAATAACATTTGAGAAAGTTGAATAAAAAGGAAAATGGTTCCCAAAGTAACACTAGAATCTTCTAAAATCGCATTTAATCCACCATACCAAACAATTAATCCAACAGTGATAGATGTTGAAAGCTCAGCAATAGGAAAAAAAATTGAATTATACCAAACTGTTTTAAGCCATGCCTTCTTGTGTTTTTTATTAATTTTTACAAAATTTTCATATTCAATATTTTCTCTATTAAAAAGTTGGACAATTTTCATACCTGTTAACCTTTCTTGAACAAAAGAGTTTAAATTTGAAATTTCAGATCTAACGTCGTTAAAAGCTAATTTCATTGATTTTTGAAACTGCCTTGTTGCAAACAGGATAAAAGGAAGTACTACAAATATTGTCAAAGACAACTTCCAACTCAAAATTAACATTACTATTACTACAATAAGCATTTGCAATAGATCCGCTACAATCATAAAAAGACCCTGACTAAAGATACTGGCAATAGTTTCCATGTCATTTACAGCTCTTGTAACAAGTCGTCCTACAGATGACTTATCAAAGTATGACATTTTAAATTTTAAAATGTGATCGAAAAGTTTAATTCTTAAATCATAAATAACATTTTGCCCAAGCCAGTTTGCGTAATAACTAAACAAAAACATAAAAACAACTGTTAGGGTTAGGTTAATTAGCATTAAAGAAATAACAAAAATAAAATCTTTAAAATTTGAAACTGCCAGGTAATCATCGACAGCAATTTTTATAAGATAAGGAGTTAATGTCGAAAAGAGTGAAATTAATACAGCGCTAATAGCAACAAAAACAAACACAGATTTGTATACTAAAACATATCTTAAAAGTCTTTTGAAAAGATTAATATCTAAAAGTGCTTTTGTTTTATTCATTTATTGAAATTTTCAGCATAAAATATATTCACTAAGTACAAACCATGTGCTGGAACAGAATAGCCTGCTAATCCTCTATTTTGACTTTTAATAACTGTATCTAAGTAATTAATGTCATGTTTACCCTCGCCTATTTCAATCAAAGTTCCAACGATAGCTCTAACCATATTTCTTAAAAATCTATTAGCTGATATCTCAAAAATCCAACAATCGTTATGATACACCCATACAGCTTTCTTAATACTACAGTTATAAGTTTTAACATCTGTATTGCTTTTTGAGAAACATTTAAAATTAGTATAATTAAACAACTTCAAAGCTGCTAAATTCATATTATCAAAATCAAGATCCCTTCGAATATAATAAGCTTGGTCTGTAAGAAAAGGATTTTTCCTTGTTGTTAATTTATAATTATATGTTCTAGTTAAAGCATCAAATCTAGCATGAAAATCATCGCTAACAATTTGAAGGTTTATTATATAAATATCTGACTTTAAAAAAGAATTTAGTTTAAAAATAAAATCTTTTTGGTCATCAATAAAGCTGGAATAATCAAAATGAAGACAAAAATAAGTCGCATGAACACCGGCATCTGTTCTGCCAGCTCCAACAATATCTATTTTCTGATTCAAAACA
>Ga0308013_10000396_pt1 | contig 23409 bp, 27 predicted proteins | sample Neamet181_FD_203131 | JGI IMG/M metagenome (GOLD analysis project Ga0308013, IMG submission 203131) | Marine microbial communities from water near the shore, Antarctic Ocean - #181 | ecosystem: Environmental > Aquatic > Marine > Unclassified | place: Southern Ocean | collected 2014-07-25
TGCATCTTTAAAGTCATAGGAGCTCCGAATGCAATATTAGGCATTGCAACTGAAGCTGCTGCTGCTGCACCCGTTGCTGCAGCTACTTTAAAGAATTTACGTCTTGAAGGAGTTTTAATTCCTTTTAGCGTTTTTTCTTTTTTAGACATATTTGTCTCCTTTTATTTTATTAACGTATGTTTAACGTTAGAGAATTTAAGCACAAAACATACAGGGAGTCTCCATAAATTAAATTTTGTATACCCTACAAAAGATAGCTTAAATATTGAGATTTTATTTAGATATTTTTAAAAATACATTTATAGGTTGTATTAATTTACTTTGTCTTTGGCTACACCCTTTGTGAAAAAATCCTCTAAATTTTGTGTAGCTCTATATGCCATGTCCCAACGGGTTCTTTTAGTTGCACTACCTAAGTGAGGTAATAAAAAAATATTATTTAATTTTAAATATTCAGGGTGAATTTTAGGTTCGCCATTATAAACATCCAAGCCAAAAGCAAAAACTTTTTCTGACTTAAGCGCTTCGATCATTGCTTCGTCATCAACAACGTCACCTCTTGCAGCATTTCCGATCACAACATTATCCGGTAGAAATGCTATTGTTTCTTTGTTAATTATTTTATTTGTTTCTTTTGTAGCAGGACAATTAATAGATAAAAAATCACTACAATTAAATAAATCTTTAACTGTTTTGTGATAAATAGCCCCTTCTTCAAGATCTTTGGGAAGCTGGCTTCGGTTGTGATAATGGATTTCCATATTGAAACCTCTAGCTCTTTTAGCAACTGCTCTGCCTATTCTGCCCATGCCTAGTATACCTAATCTTTTATTTGACATTTGTTTGCCCAACATAAAATCAGCAGACCATTTCCAATTTTGAAGTTCGGCAGCTCTTCTTGCTTCTAAAACTTTCCTAGATGCTCCCAAGAGTAATAGTATCGAAATATCTGCTGTAGAATCATCTAGTACCTCAGGTGTATTTGTTACAACGATACTTTTTTTTACTGCAGCATTAACATCAATATTACCGAAACCTACTGCAAAATTAGCAATTATTTTTATCGAAGGCGATAGTCTTTCTATTAAGTCTTTATTAAATTGATCGGTAATGGCGCTTAAAATTCCATCACAATCTTTTGATAATTCTATAATTTTATCTGATGTATATAATTCATCTGTACTGTTTAACTTAACATCAAAAAGTTTTTTTAGTTTTTCCTCATTTTCTATCAGAAGCTTCCTTGTAACTAATATTTTTTTTTTCATAAACTTTTTAACTTGCTGGGCTTAGGTCCCCCTGTAAGCCAATCAATAATTTCAACCGTATGAACAATAGGTATATTGGTACCACTAGAGATTTGACTCATACAACCAATATTTCCTGTCGAAATAAAATCTGGCTCAATTTTTTCAATATTCTTAACTTTATTTTTTAGTAATGTCCTGGCAATCTTTTGTTGAAGAATATTATAAGTTCCAGCAGATCCGCAACATAGATGACCTTCTGGAATATTTAACACTTCGTTACCCGTCTTTTCAATTAAGTTTATAGGTTGTTGGTGAACTTTTTGACCGTGTTGCATTGAACAAGGTGAGTGATAAGCTATTTTATAAGACTTTTCATTTTTTTTAAAATTTAGTTTAATATCTTTGTCTAAAAATTCGCTGACGTCCTTAGTTAATTCTGAAATTTTTTTTGCTTTTTTCTTCATTTCTTTATCGTCTCTAAAAATAAATCCATAATCTTTTAATGTAGTGCCACAGCCAGATGTATTACTAATAATTGCAGTTAATCCACTATTTAAATATTCGTCATACCAAAGATTAATATTTTTTTTAAATAATTCGTGAGCCGCTTTTTCTTTGCCCATATGATGGTCCAATGACCCACAACAATTTATCTCAGGCAACACAATAACTTCAACATGGTGTCTGTTAAGCAAACGAATTGTTGACTCATTTATTTCGGGAGAGACTACTCTCTGTACGCAACCAGTAAGCAAAGCCACTCTAGCTACTAGTTTTTTTTTTGTAACAGAATAGACCCTTTGTGTTTTTAAAGTTTTTTTTGGAATTTTAGCTGGCATTAATTTCATAGAGTTTTTAATAAACTCTGGAAAAATAAAACTAAATGGTCTTATAATGTTAACTAATATACTCAAGGTCTTAAATACTTTCGGGTTAGGTAATGTTAATGATAAAAAACTTCTAAAAATTCTTTGAATTAATGGTCTCTTAAATGTTTTTTCTAGATGATTTCTACCGTGATCAATTAAATGCATATAATTAACTCCAGAGGGACAGGTCGTCATGCACCCATAACAAGACAAACATCTATCAAGATGCTTAGCTATTTTCTCGTTGCCTGGTTTGTTGTTTTCAAGCATATCTTTGATTAAATAAATTCTACCTCTTGGACCATCTAACTCATCACCTAAAATTTGATAGGTTGGGCATGTAGCGTTGCACATCCCGCAATGTACACATTTACGAACTATTTCTTCTGTAGATTTATTGTTTTTATTTTTTAGTTGTTCTGGTGAGAAAGTTGTTTGCATTATATTCCTGTATACATTTTACCTGGATTTAAAATTCTCTTAGGATCAAAGCTTTTCTTAATTTTTTCAGATATCTTATATTTAACATCGTCAATTGTAAAAATATCAATTGATGCTTTTAAGCTTTCATCAACCTTAATAACTGTTAAATAACCACCTAAATTTTTTACTATAGTTTTAATTTCTTTTAAAATACTTGAGTTTAATTGGTCTAGTTGGAGCCAAACTAGATTTCCTCCCCAATCAATAAAATATTTTATGTTATAAATTTTGAGTTTATCGATTAAATCAAATGCTTCGCTTCTAGGTACAATTATTCTAAGTAAGTTATTTTTTAAATTTGAAAAAACATTCAAGGATCTCGTTTTTTCCCAAAAAATATTAGACTGTTCAGGATCTAAAATTGATATTTCTTTCCTGTCTAGAGTAAGTTCATTAATCAATTGTTTAATTCTTTCATCAATAGATAGTTTTGATCCCTCTATTCTTATCGCTGTAATTGGTCCTCTTGTTGTTAAATCATTAAATGTAAATTGGTCTTGAAAAAATTCTGGATAAAATGCAGCACCAGATGGGTCACATGATGAAGATAGTGCGATTCCAAGATATTCTAACCCTTTTTTTAAATGAGGATTACTTATAACGAGAGTTTTGGTTAAGTCAGGCTTAGGTAAAACTTTAATTGATATTTCAGTAAACACGCTTAAAGTTCCAAAAGATCCAGTAATCACTTTACTTAAATCATACCCAGTTACATTTTTAACTACTGTACCTCCAGATTTAATAATCTCCCCTTTTCCATTTACTCCCTTGAATCCTAAAATATGATCTCTAGCACTCCCAACTTTAAATCTTCTAGGCCCAGCAAAATTACATGAGAGTACGCCTCCTATTGTTCCTTCGTTAGTTTGTCCTTCAAATAGTGGTCCAAAGTCTGTGGGTTCAAAAGCTAAGTGTTGATTATTTTTTTCAAGTGCTTCCTTAATTTCTTTAATTGGAGTTCCAGACTTTACTTTTATGTAAAGTTCTTCTGGTTCATACTTAATAATGCCTGAGTAATTAGAAAGATCTATTGTTTTTTGAGATTGAAAGTTTCTTCCAATATTTTTTTTTGAACCTGAACCGAAAATTTCTAATGGAATATTTTTTTTATAACAGTACTTTATAATTTCAGCTATTGTTTCTTCCTTGTCAGGTTTTAGAACCGATGAACTAAAATCTTGGAATGTCTGGGAATTTTGTTTTTCCTCCATGGACATGAACCCTTCCTTCTTCTGCACATTTTCTTAGTATAGGATAAACCTTACCAGGGTTAAGCAATGAATTTGGGTCGAGTGCTACTTTAATGTCAATTTGTTGCTTAATATCTATATCATTAAAGGCTTCACACATTAATTCTCTTTTTTCTATGCCTACCCCATGTTCGCCTGTTAGTGCTCCTCCGACTTTAACGCAATACTTTAATATTTCCGAGCCAAATTCTTCGGTTTTTCTTAGTTGTTCTGGATCGTTAGCGTTAAACATAATTAACGGGTGAAGGTTCCCGTCACCAGCATGAAATGCATTTGCTACTGGTAATTCATATTTTTTCGAAAGTCTTTGAATTTCTTTTAAAACTTGCGCAAGTTTTCCTCTTGGTATTGATCCGTCCATACACATATAATCTGGGGCTAGATCACCACAAGCAGGGAAGGCAGCTTTTCTACCGGCCCAAAACTTTAGCCTTTCTTCTTCTGATTTATTAATTTTTACACTTGAACATTTATTTTTTTTAGCGATGTCCTCAACTCTTTTAATAAGTTCTGAAACTTCGGTCTCTGTACCATCGAGTTCAACAATCATCATGGCTTCTGCATCGATAGGATAACCTGCTTTTGAATAGTCATTTGTTGCTTTGGTTAAAGCTTTATCCATAATTTCCATGCCCGCTGGTATTATTCCTTTTGCAATTATTTCTGATACACACTTTCCAGCATCTTCTATACTTGAAAAACCTATAAGAGCTGCTTTTACTACTGCTGGTTTTTTTAGAATTTTAACGGTCACCTCAGTAATTACTCCAAGCAATCCTTCAGATCCTGTCATTAATCCCAGTAAGTCATACCCTTCAGAGTCTAAGGTTTTTCCTCCAAATCTTGTTATAGTTCCGTCCATTAAAATAACTTGGATACCTAATAAATTGTTTGTAGTTGCTCCATATTTTAAAGAATGTACACCGCCAGAATTTTCAGCAACATTTCCACCAATTGAGCATGCTATTTGACTTGATGGATCTGGAGCGTAATAAAAATTTTTATCCTGTACGGCATTTGTAATTGCTAAATTAGTAACACATGGTTGTAGGACAACACATTTATTTTGATAATCTATTTCTAGTATTTTATTAAATTTTCCCATACCTAATAAAACACAATCTGCTAAAGGAAGTGCACCTCCTGATAAACCGGTGCCAGCACCTCTTGGCACAACTTTAATTTTATTTTCGTTACAGTACTTAAGAATTTCACTCACTTGCTCAACTGTTTCTGGTAAAACAACTAGAAGTGGTTTTTGTTTATATGCTGCAAGAGCATCTGTCTCGTAAGGTCTAACCTCATCTTCATGTAAAAGAATGTTCTCGCTTTTTAAAATTCTACTCAAGTCTAGAGCGATTTTAGCTTTACTAGATAAAATGGATTTATCAACTTTAGGCATTTGAAGACTTGTCATTTTATAATTCTATAATTTTTAAGGCGTTAGGTCAAAAACAACGCTACTTATCCAAGCATTTTTTTGATCTTTTCGAGGGCTTTTTCAATATTTTCCATCGAAGCTGCAAAACTAAATCTTACATAGTCAATTGAAGTTTTGCCAAAAGCAGTGCCTGGAACGATTGCTACTCCAGCTTCATGCATGCATTTTTTTGAAAATTCTGAGCCATTTAATCCTGTGCCTATTACTTTAGGAAATGCATAGAAAGCTCCCCCAGGCATACTACATTCAATGCCTGGTAGACTATTTAGACCTGCGTAAATAAATTTACGCCTCTTATCAAATTCTTTCATCATATCATCGATAGGCTGATCTGAACCATCTAGAGCGGCTATGCCAGCAAACTGAGATGGTGCATTAACACAAGATACACTATTAATGATTAATTTATTTACGTGTGGAATTAATTTTTCCGGCCAAACACTCCAGCCCATTCTCCAGCCAGTCATAGCATAAGCTTTACTCCATCCATCTAGAACGATTAATCTATCTTGTAAGTCGGGGTAGTTAAAAAATGTTGGCATTTCCTTATTGTCATAAATTTGACGGCTATAGATTTCATCACTTAAAATTGCAACATGTGGATATTTCTTGAGACCTTCTGCTAAAAAGTCTATCGCTGGTTTTTCAACAAAACTTCCCGTTGGGTTGTTGGGATTAATTAATATTAACAATCTAGTTTTATCTGTGATTAAAGATAAAATTTTTTCCGGATCAAATTTTAAATCTTTATCTTGTGTTAAATCATAAGGTATTGCTTTTGAGCCTGTATAATTAATCATAGACTCATAGATTGGAAATCCAGGTGTAGGATGAATTATTTCAGCTTCCTCTTCACCAAACATTGAAATTGCATAAAACATGGTGGGTTTTCCACCTGGCATTATTAAAACTCTCTCTGGATCAACATCTTTATTATAAAGTTTTTTAATTTTTCTTGCTACGGCTTGCCTACACTCTAAAATACCATTGGATAAAACATATCCATGATGCCCATCATCTAAAGCTTTTTTGGCAGCATCGACAACGTGTTGTGGAGTTTTAAAATCAGGTTGGCCTACGCCAAGGTGAATTATTTCTTTTCCTTGAGCTTCAAGTTTTTTTGCTTCAGCCATTATACTAAAAGCAGACTCTGTGCCTAATCTTTCTAAGTTTTTAGCTAATTTCATATTCAATGTATTTAAAAAAATTTAGTTAATATTAACGAATTTTACTCTCTTTAACATAGGAAACTTTGACACGATTTCTTATCTATAAATAATTTTACTTGGATTTAAATCTTTTATACTTTTACAACCCATTAAAATCATATCTCTTCTTATCTCATCTCTCATTCTCTGAAGAACCATTTCAACTCCCTTCTGGCCTCCGGCACTTAAGGCAAACAAGAAACCTTTTCCAAAGCTGCATGCTGTTGCACCCATAGCTAAAGCTTTTAAAACGTGTGTTCCTCTTCTAATTCCACCATCTACAATAATTTCAATTTTTCCTCCAACGGCTTCAACAATTGCAGGTAGTTGATCAAAAGGTGAACGTGAGCCATCTAATTGTCTGCCACCATGGTTTGAAAGCATTATTGCAGAAGCTCCAATATCAACTGCCTTCTTTGCATCTTCAACTGACATTAAACCTTTCAAAGCAAATGGACCATTCCAACGCTTCACACAGTATTCTGCATCTTTCCAGCTCATTGCCGGATCGTACTGTTCATTAATATATTCCATTACTCCTTTTGCTATACTTGAGCCTTTTTTAGTAAAGTGAGCAACGTTTGCTAATTCAAATTTTCCATGTGTTAAATAATTGATAGCCCACATTGGGTGAGCAGCAAAACTTATTAGGCTTTCCAAAGTAAGTTTGGGTGGAGTTGTAAAGCCAGTTCTGTGATCTCTTTCTCTATTACCTGCAACAACCGTATCAACAGTCAAACATAAACCCTTAAATCCTGAGCTTTTACATCTGTCTATTAAATTGTCAGTAAGTGCTTGGTCTTTGTGAATATAAAGTTGAAATAATTTTGGTCCCTCTGAAATACTTGAAATCTCTTCAATAGATGAGGTTGCCATAGTAGACATGCTGTAAAAGGTTCCAAATTTTTCAGCTGCTCTTGCAGAAGCTTTGTCACCATCGTGGTGGTAAAGACGCTGCATTGCAGTTGGAGATAAGAATAGAGGCATGTCAATTTTTTGACCAAAAACATTAACTGAAAGATCTGGTTCACCTACACTAGCTAAAATATTTGGCACTAAATCACATTTAGCAAACGATTCTGTGTTTCTTTTAAGGGTTGTCTCATCGTCTGCACCACCATCGATATAATGAAAAATTGGTGAGGGTAATTTTTTTTTTGCTAGTTTCCTAAAATCATCAATATTATAACAATTTTTAATAGACATTCTAATTAAAAATTTTTAGAAAAAGTTATCGATTGATTGTCTGAACCTGGATTAATATCACCCAAGTCATTATTTGAGATGTGGCTATAACTAAAACCAAGGTTAGTATCTTTAAATAAATCTACTCCAATTTTTAATTCTGATTTAAACTCAAGTGCACTTCCTAAGTTTTTACCGTCGCCAGCTTCATAGTATCCGGGTGAAAAGCTTGGTGAAATATTTATAGGACCTAAATTATAATCTGCTTCAATTCCTGTATATAAGTAAATTGAACTTTTTTTTGTGATGAATGCTCCTGTAGTAGGCGAGAATCTTCCTATCCAAGTGTCGCGGAATAAATCTTTATTTTTATGTTCTATTCCCATTAGAGTAGTTTTGTCGTCGCCTTCTTTATCTATTGTGTCGAAAGTGCCTGTATAAACTGATAGGTTATTATTTTTTTCGTCAAAAGATCTTACTGTTTTTATTCTCTTCTCTTCTTTGTAAGATATATCTCTCGTACTATTATTTAATTCCGCACCTTTAGCATCAACCACTATTGATCCCGAACTAAGGATGGTAACAAAAAATAAAATTAATATTAAAAATTTTGGTTTCATTTTGATGAAAAATACTACCTTAAGTTTAAAAAGTATACATTCAATTAGCCTTGATGCTCTTGCTTTTTCTTATAATTAAAAAAATAATCAAGCCACCTACTATAAATATAAAATAAGGCATAATCCAAAGAAGTAAATTGCCTTTGCTAAAGGTCGGTTGATAAACTATCCATTCTCCATATTTACTAATTAAAAAGGTATAGACTTCATCTTTAGTTTTTCCTTCTTTAATCTGATCTTGAACAACAAGTTTTACAGTTGCAGCAAAATCTGAGTTTGAATCGGCAATTGATTGTCCTTGGCAAACTAAACATCTTAAATTTTTATAGATTTCTAATAACTCAGTTTTATTATCGTTCGAGTTCAAAGGTACTAAAAATAAAAAATAAAAAATAAAAAAAATAAATTTTTTTTTCATTGTATAATTTTTAAAACATCATCAAATTGAGTTTGATCTATTGGTCCTATAATCTTTTTTATCACAGTTAATTCATTATTAACTAATATAGATTCGGGAATTCCATAAATTCCAAATGAAATTGAAATCTTGCCATCGGTATCTTGTCCTACAAAATCATAAGGGTTTCCTAGTTCTTTTAAAAAATTATTAGCATTAATTTTTTTATCTTTAAAATTTATGCCTATTATTTTAATTTTTTTATTTTTACTTGATAGACTCAATAAATACCTATGTTCAGCTCTACATGGAGCACACCATGAAGCAAAGAAATTAATTAAAGTATATTTGTTTTTTTTTAGATACTCGTTGGAAATATGCTGATTATTATTATTTATCTCAGTTAGCTGAAAATTACTAATTTTGCTTCCAATAAGACTTTTAGTGTCATAATTATTATCTATTTTTAATCCTAGCCAGAAAACACTAAGAGAAAAAATTACGAAACTAAAAATTATAATTTTTAAAATATTAATCTTCATTTTTTTTTAAAGTTAATTGCATAAAGCCGCCAAGTGTAATCATTAAAGCTGAGATCCAAATCCAAATCATAAACGGTTTCTTTTGAAATTTAATATTATAATAGTCAGATCTAGATACATTGCTCATTGTTAAATAGAGATCTGAAGTAATTTTTGTCTTTATTGCGGCTTCATATGTCAAAGTTTCCGGGTTAGAATAAATTCTTATTTCAGGTTCTAAATACTGAGCTAAATTATTTTTAAGATTTGTTAGTCTAAAATTACCAATTACTGCTTTGTAGTTTTTATTCTCTTTTATTTTTATATCTTCAAAATTAATTTCATAATCATTAGTTTTTTTTATTTCACCAACTTTTAAATTAAAATCTTCTTCAAGAGAAAATTGATGATTGATGCCAATAAAAAAAACTAGTAAACCAAAACTTAGGTGGGAAATAATCCTCGGTAATTCCATTTTATTTTTGTTATTAAAAATTTTTTTTATATCTAGAAGTGAATATAAAATTAAGAATATTGCTGCTATAAAAATTGAATTTGATAAGAAGCTATATTTGCCAAAAAAATAAAAAATAAGTAAATTTATTATTATTGCACCTAAAATAAGAAGTAAAATTTTATGAAACATTTTATTTTGTGATTTAATCCAACCAAATTTTGGACCAATAGCCATTAAAAACATCAGTGGAACAACCAGAGGAATAATAACAATATTAAAAAATGGAGGCCCCACAGAAATTTTTACATTTGTTAATACGTCAAGAAAAATTGGATAAAGTATACCTATTAATACTGTCAGTAGAAAAAAAACCATAAACCAGTTGTTTGCTAAAATAAAAGTCTCTCTACTTTTTAAATTAAAAATATAAGTTTCTTTTTTATATTTTTTAAAAAAAATTGTTAATGCAGAAAAAATCATAAGAGATAAGAACAAAAGTATATATATTCCTCTAGATGGATCGCTAGCAAAAGTATGTACTGAGTTTAAAATTCCTGATCTAACTAAAAAAGTGCCTGTTACACTTAGAATAAAAGTTGAAAGACAAAGTATAATTACCCAATAATAAAGGGCATTTCTTTTTTCTAATACAATAAGAGAATGCATTAAGGCTGTAATAGCAAACCACGGAAGTAATGAAGCATTCTCAACTGGATCCCAAAACCAAAAACCACCCCAACCTAACTCATAGTATGCCCAAATAGATCCTACAATAATTCCAAGTGTCTGAAAACACCAAGAAATTTTAACCCAAGTTTTGATTGATTGAGCAAATAATTTTCCACTATAACCTGAAATCAGTGAGGCCATAGCGGCAGAAAAATAAATTGAACAACCAACAAACCCAACGTAAAGAAGTGGTGGGTGAATGGCCAGCGCTGGGTCTTGAAGTATAGGATTTAATCCTAGACCCTCAAGTGGAATTGGATAAATAGAATTAAAAGGATTTGAATTTAATAGTAAGAAAAACAAAAAACCTAAAATTAAAATATTTTGAAAAATTAAGGTATAAAGTCTAAATTTTTTATCATGAGAATGATTAAAAATTAAAAATAAATAAGAAAATATAACTAAAATATTAACCCATAAAAGTAAGCTACCTTCGTGATTGCCCCAGGTTCCTGCTATTTTGTAAAAAAAAGGTTTAGTAGTATGTGAATTTTCGTAAACGTTAATAAGTGAAAAATCAGAATTTATAAAACCGATTATTAAAGTAAAAAAACACAAAACTGTGAAAGTTATCTGAAATAAGCTTAATTTATAAATATTTTTTTTAATAAATTGGTTAGAGGTTTTTAGATCAAGTATGGCAATATAAATAATTAAGAAACTTAAAATTATAATTAAAACTACTAAGCTAATTCCAATATTACTTAGCATTTTTTTCTATTATTTCTTTTATTTCTGGAGGCATATAATTTTCATCATGCTTAGCTAAGATTCTATCTGCTATAAAAAAATTTTTGTCTCTTAGCTCACCTTCTGCAACTATACCTTTTTCCTCTGCGAATAAATTTGGGACAGTTCCTGCATAACTAATTAAAATTTCATTTTCAAAATCTGTAACAATGAATTGAATATTCTTTTCATTTATAATTATTGAGCTTTTTTTAACCATCCCCCCAACTCTCATAGATTTTCCAAATGGAATATCCTCTCTTTGTTTTATTTCTGTTGGCGAGGAAAAATAAAGAATATTTTTATTTAAAGATTTAATAATAAAAAAAACAGTGGTAATTGATAGTAAAAAAACAAAGATTAAAAAATATATTCTTTTTTTAACTTTTTTTGTAAGCATTAAAAATGCTTTTAATTTACCTTAGAACTTGTCGCGAGTATCTGTTGTACGACTTTAGAAGCTTCTAAAGCTTTATTTTTTTCTTCGATTGTTAAGGCTTGAAGCTCTGTTAAAAACTCCTGTTCATATTTTTCTAAAGTTCTTTTTGTTCTAAAATAAACGACCGCGCAAGATATGAAAACAACGCTAAACGATAGCCAGACATAAAGTCCATATCCATTCATTGTTATAAAATTTGAAATCATTTGATTTATTTTCTTTTAAAGTTTTTTTTCTTTATTCTAATGATTTCTGTTTTGTATTTCATCAGAAAAATTAACGCAGCATACAGTAAAAAAACCAATAGCATTACCATTAATGGCAACATCATCTCTGAATGTATGCTACTTGAACCTGTAATTTTTATGCTCGCTGGCTGATGCAGTGTAGACCACCACTCTACTGAATATTTAATAATTGGCAAATTAATTGATCCTATAATAGCTACAATTGAAGAGACTTTTATAATTAGTTCTTCCTTGTTTAAAAGTTTAAATGTCAAAATATAAATGACATAGAATAACATCAATACTATCATTGAAGTTAGTCTCGCGTCCCACGCCCACCAAGTTCCCCAGGTTGGCTGTCCCCATAAAGAACCTGTAATAATTGCAAGGCAAGTAAACAATAAACCGATAGGGGCTATACTCTTGTTAATAAAGAAAAAATTTTTAATTTTAAAAATGAAATTAAGAACTGAAAGAAGTGTAATAACAGAAAAGCACGCTAATCCTATCCAAGCAGAAGGAACATGAACATACATTATTCTAACTGCATCACCCTGCAGATAATCAGGCGGTGATAAAACTAAAGCAAAAGTTAATCCAATTGCTAAAATTAAAAAAAAAATTGAATTAATAAATTTAATTAATTTTTGTATTAAAGGATAAATATTACTAAAAGAAAAAAATTTGAACATCTTGATGTAAGTTGAATATATTAGTTTTTATTTTAAAGAAAGATGGTTGTTTCGCCTAATTGAGAATACAAAGGGAGTTAAAATATAAACTATTCCCAAATAGGCGCTAACACCAGAAATCTATTTGAATAGTATGTTTTAGATTTGATCTAATAATGTTGTATTTGTGGCAATTGGCTAATTAGAAATCTTTAAATATCCTGTGCCTTTTTTGCCAACAAAGATTTCATTGATGAGAGGGTGTCTAATTGGTTGTTTTGAATCATCAACTAAAAGGTTTTGTTCTGAAACGTAAGCCTCATAGGTTACATCATTGCTCTCAGCTAATAAATGATAAAAGGGTTGATTTTTTCTCGGTCTAACTTCTTTTGGTATAGATTGGTACCACTCTTCAGAGTTATTGAATTCAAAATCAACGTCGTAAATTACTCCGCGAAAATCGAAATGCTTATGCTTGACGATTGATCCTATTGAAAATTTTGCAGCGTTGCCGATCATTAAGATTAAGATAATAACTTTTAATTAAAAATCAATATATAAATTTATTTAAAAGTAGATTTATGTTAGAATTAAAATGTGAATAAGTCTTTATTAAAGTTTATTACTGACTTTGGCCCTCTATTAATCTTTTTTGTGGTTTATTCTAAAAGTGGGAAAAATTTAAGTACTGCCATACCTCCTCTTATTTTTGCGACTATAATCGCCGTTCTTATTAGCTATATAGTTGAAAAAAAAATTCCTTACATCCCTTTAATTGGAGGAGTAATTATATCTGTTTTTGGTGGGCTAACCTTGTACTTTAATAATCCAGTATTTCTATATATGAAGCCAACAATAATAAATATTTTTTTTGGCTTGGCTTTGGCTTTTGAAAAATTTTTTACAAAAGTATCTTTCTTAAAAAAAATACTTGGTAAGTCTATATCTTTGTCTGATGAAGGTTGGAAGATCTTAACAGTAAGATGGATGTTTTTCTTCTTCTCGCTAGCTTTGATAAATGAATATGTTTGGAGAACTCAAACAGAAGAATTTTGGGTAAATTTCAAAGTTTGGGGCATTCTTCCAATCACTTTTATTTTTACTGCTTTTCAAATGTTTTTAATTAACAGGTATAAGGTATGAGAAACTTAAAATTAGTTGTAAATAATGCTAATAATACCAGTAGAGAAAGAGAAATTTTTTTTATAAAAAAAGAACTCCAAACTATTTTGAATCTCTATGGAAAAATGGTTTCAAATGGAACTTGGAAAGATTATGGAGTGTCTATTGGGCCTAGGGAGATTTCTTTTGATATTTATCAACGGGCATCTGAAAAACCGATTTATAAAATTTTAAAAAATCTAAAACCAAAAAATTCTAATGAAAAATTTTGTATTAAAGACAAGCATGGAAGTATATTAGAAAAATCTAGCGATCTTTTAAATCTTATAGAAAAAACTAAATGGAATAATTTGAGAGCGGTAAAATAATTATCTTCTTTGACCGAAAAGTCTCAACAACATAATAAATAAATTTATAAAGTCCAAGTAAAGAGTTAAAGCACCCATAACTGCTTTTTTTCCCATTAGTTCTCCGCTGTCACTTTCAAGATACCTGTTCTTAATCTTTTGCGTATCGTAAGCAGTTAATCCAACAAAAATTAAAACTCCTAAAATAGATATTACAAAATACATCATTGAAGATTTCATAAATATATTAACTACTGATGCTATGATAATTCCAAAAAGTCCCATCATTAAAAATGAGCCAAGTTTTGTTAAATCTCTGTTAGTAGTGTAGCCGTAAATACTCATTGAGCCAAAAGTTCCTGCAGTAATAAAAAATACTCTAGTTATACTAGCGCCTGTATACATTAAAAAAATTGAGGACAGAGAAGCTCCCATTAGAGCCGCAAATATCCAAAAAGTAGTTTGAGCTTTTGCAGCAGTCATTTTTGCAATATTAAAACTCATATAAAAAACTACACCTAAGGGAGCCAGCATAAGAACCCATTTTAAACCTGAGGTATAGATAGTTGAACCAAAGTTTGTTAAGCCCATTATCTCGCCAGCTTCACCTGTAACAACTGCAAGCTTGAAAAATAATAAAGCTATGAAACCAGTCAAAAGAACTCCTGATCCCATGTAGTTGTAAACTTTAAGCATGTAAGCTCTTAAACCTTGATCAATTATTTCTTCAGAGACTGAAGATTTTGTTGTTGAGCTTTGTTTGTTAAATTCCATATAATTTATAATATAAGACTTTTTTCGTACTTTTCAATACCTGTCTTCTTTACTTGTTTGCTTAATTCTAATTAACTCACAGAATTGTAATTTTATGAAATTTAAAAAACTTGGAGCTACAGACTTAGAAGTAAGTTTAATTTGTTTGGGTACAATGACTTGGGGTCAGCAGAATTCTGAGACTGATGGATTCGCTCAAATGGATTATGCTTTAGAGCAAGGTATTAATTTTTTTGACACTGCGGAGCTTTACGCAACACCTCCTATGGACCATTCGTATGGAAAAACAGAAAAAGTTATTGGTAACTGGTTTTTACAAAAAAAAAATAGAGATAAAATTATATTAGGTTCAAAAATTACTGGACCTGGATTTAAATGGATAAGAGGTGGAGGTAATGAGTACTATGAAAAAGGAATAGAGTCTGCTCTTAATGAAAGTTTAAAAAGACTAAAAACAGATTATATTGATCTTTATCAATTACACTGGCCAGAAAGAAATACAAATTATTTTGGCAAACTAGATTATCAACATGATGAAAATGAAAAAAAGTGGCATGAATTTGAATCTGTTTTAGTAGTATTAGAAAAATTTATTAAACAAGGAAAGATTCGTCATATCGGTATATCGAACGAAACTCCTTATGGGTTTTCAAAATATTTAAAATTAAATAGAGTTAATAAATTACCAAGAATTGTATCAGTTCAAAATCCATATAATTTTTTAAATAGAACTTACGATGTTGGTATGTCAGAAATTTCTATGCGGGAGAATGTCGGTTTGCTTGCTTACTCACCTTTAGCATTTGGTTATTTGTCTGGTAAATATAGAAATAATGAGATGCCTAAAGATTCAAGAATGGGTTTGTATGCAGATATTTGGGGAAGGTACAGAAAAGAGAAGGCTTATGAAGCAGTCGATGAGTATTATAAACTTTCTAAGAAAAAAAATATGTCGTTAACTCATATGGCCCTCGCCTATGTCAACTCAAGACCTTTTGTAACTAGCAATATTATTGGCGCAACAACCATGGAGCAACTCAAAGAAAATATTGAAAGTATTAATGTTAAGCTTGACGACGAAACTATTAATGAAATTAATTTAATACATCAGAACTATCCTAACCCAGCACCTTAAGTCAAATAAGTCTTTAGTATTAAATAGAAATCAAGTAATTAAATATTATGAAATTTAAAAAGTTAGGCCATACAAATATAGATGTGAGTTTAATTTGTCTTGGGACAATGAATATGGGTGAACAAAACACCCAAGAAGAAAGCTTTGAACAGATGAATTATTCTTTTGAACAAGGTGTAAATTTTTTTGACACAGCAGAGGTTTATGCTGTTCCACCAAGACAAGAAACACAGGGTAAAACAGAAGAGATTATTGGGAATTGGTTTATTAAAAGTAAAAAAAGAGAAAAAATTATCTTAGCAACTAAAATGGTTGGTCCGGGAGTTGAGTGGATAAGAAACGGTGGCGGAAATTATACTGAAGAAAATGTGGGTAAAGCTATTGATGGGAGTCTAAAAAGATTACAGACTAATTATATCGATCTCTACCAGTTACATTGGCCAGAACGAAATACTAATTATTTTGGCAAAAGAAATTATGAACATGATTCCGTTGAAGGAAAATGGAATGACCTTGAGTCTGTTTTAAAAGCTTTAAAAAAATTTGTTGATCAAGGTAAAATTAAATATATCGGAATCTCAAATGAAACACCCTGGGGATTATCTAAATTTTTAGAAGTAGCAGAACAACTAAACCTTCCAAGAATAGTTTCCGTACAAAACCCTTATAACTTATTGAATAGAGCCTATGATATTGGAATGTCTGAAATTTCCTGTAGAGAAAAAGTTGGTCTATTAGCTTATTCGCCATTAGCAATAGGTTATCTTTCAGGAAAGTATAGAGACAATCAAATACCAAAAAATTCTAGAATTGGTCTATTTGGAGATTTCTGGACTAGATATAAAGAAGATAATGCAAAAAAAGCAGTTGATGATTATTACAAATTAGCAAAAGAAAATGGGTTTACTTTAACTCAAATGTCCCTCGCTTTTGTTAACTCAAGACCTTTTATGACGAGTAATATTATTGGAGCAACAACTATGGAACAACTTAAAGAAAATATTGGAACTGCTGATATCAAACTTAGCGATGAAATCATTGAGAAAATTAATTTAATCCACTCAAATAATCCTAATCCTACACCGTAGCCGTCAAAACATTGAAATTAATTTAATTTAGTATAAAAATTTTGTTATGAACTTAAAAAAAATATTTTTAATATTAGCCATTATTTCATTTACTCAAAAAACCTTTGCGGCCAATCCAGTCTCTAGTGGAACATTCAAAGACTGGCAGGTTTTTACAGCAACTACCGAACAGGGTAAAATTTGTTTTGCGCAATCAAAGCCTAAAACAAGATCGCCAAAAAATTTTAAGAGGGAATCATCAAAACTATTCGTGACTTTTAGGCCTCAAGAAAATATAAAAAATGAGGTTAGTGTCACTAGTGGATATGTTTATAAAACGTCCACTGTAAAAGCAAAGTCAGGTAGAAATAATTATGCTTTTTTTTCTAAAGAAAATTTCGCTTGGATAGCTGATGAAAAGCGAGAGAGAAAATTTATAAAACTTATGAAAAAAGCATCAAACATAATGCTTATAGCTAATGAGCCTAAAGGGTCGCAAACAGTAGACCATTATTCAATGATAGGTTTTTCTAAAGCGTATGAAACAGCAAAAAAAAATTGTAGTTAATTAATTGATGAAAAAAATAGTTCTAGCCTACTCTGGTGGCCTCGATACTTCGATAATTTTAAAATGGTTGCAAGAAAACTATAAAGCAGAAGTTATTGCTTACACGTCTGATATTGGGCAAGTTATTGATAAAAAAAAAATTATTAAAAATGCTAAAAGACTTGGTGTTAAAACAATAATTATTGAAGACCTTAAAGATATTTTTGTTAAAGACTACGTCTTTCCTATGTTAAGAGCACACGCATTGTATGAAGGTGCTTATTTACTAGGTACCTCTATAGCAAGACCTTTAATAGCAAAAAGACAAATTGAAATAGCAAAAAAATATGGTGCATATGCTGTGTCTCACGGTTCGACAGGTAAAGGAAATGATCAAGTTAGATTTGAATTAGGATATGCTTTTTTTGGAAAAAAAATAAAAGTTATTGCACCATGGCGAGAGTGGAACTTAGCTTCTAGAACAGATTTAATTAAATATGCTAAGAAAAATAATATTCCAATACCTAAAGATAAAAAAGGAGCACCCCCCTTCTCTGTAGATGACAATCTTTTTCATACTTCAACTGAAGGTAAGGCTTTAGAAGACCCTAAAAATTCAGCTCCAGAATTTATTTTTCAAAGAACGGTTTCCCCAGAAAAAGCACCAAATAAAAAGACAATTGTTAAAATTGGTTTCAAAAATAGTGAACCTATTTCAGTTAATGGAAAAAAACTTAGCCCATCAAACTTATTGGAAAAATTAAATCAAATTGCAGGAAAAAATGGAGTGGGTAGGGTCGATCTAGTTGAGAATAGATTTATAGGCATTAAATCACGAGGTGTTTACGAAACACCAGGAGGAACAATATTATATGATGCTCATAGAGCTATGGAATCAGTGACCTTGGACAAAGAAACAATGCACAAAAAAGAAAGAATCATGCCAGCATATGCTGAGCTTGTTTATAATGGATACTGGTTTTCAAAAAAAAGGATCAATTTTCAAAAAATTATTGACAAAAATAAAAGTAAAGTTAATGGCGTTGTCGTTCTTAAAGTTTACAAAGGTAATATAACAATTATGTCTAGAAGGACATCTAGCAATGCTTATTCGATGAAACGGGTATCATTTGAAGAAAATGAGACATTTAATAAAATCAAAATAGAAAAATTTATTAAATTCCACTCAAAACAGTTAAATAAATCTTAAAAGTCTGATACGATTCTTCTAATGAACTCAGCGATTCGAAACATACAACTAGTTGCAGTGCTTGCAGTTTTAGTTGCAACAATAATTGCATTCTTTGTAGAGTTGTCAGTCATGTATGAAACACAAACTGTTGGTTTAGCTGATTTATTATTGATGTTTATTTATATAGAGGTTCTTGGTTTAGTCAGGTCATATTGGGAGACTAGATCGGTAAGAATTACTTATCCTCTTGTAATCGCAATTACTGCTCTTGCCAGATATATAATTCTTCAGGATAAAAACAGCGACCCTGCAAACTTAATTTATATCGCTCTTGCAATATTAATCGTGTCTATAGCGACAGTTGTTATAAGATTTAGGAATAGTAAGTATCTTAAAATAGATAGTAAAAAATCTAACGACCTTTAAAACATTCTAAAGTATTTTTTAAAAGACAAGCAATAGTCATTGGGCCCACACCTCCGGGTACTGGGGTTATGGCTTTTACCTTATCTTTAACTTGTTCAAAGTCAACATCTCCTAATATTTTATCTGCAACTTTATTTATGCCAACATCGATAATGATAGAATCTTTTTTTACCCAGTCTCCTTTAACTAAATTTGCAACACCGACTGCCGCAATTAAAATGTCAGCTTTCTGACACTCTGATTTTAAATCTTTAGTTTTTGAATGGACAATTGAAACTGTGCAGTTTTCTTTAAGAAGAAGTTGCGCCATAGGTTTTCCATTTAAGTTGGACCTTCCAATTATAACGGCATGTTTACCTGTTAAATTTTTTTCTACACTTTTAATTAATAATAAACATCCCAAAGGCGTACAGGGAATTATAGATTTATATCCCAACGAAAGATTTCCAACATTGATTGGGTGGAATCCATCTACATCCTTTGAAGGTTTAATTGCATTTACGACTTTTTCTTTGCTAATATGAGCTGGCAAAGGTAATTGAACAAGAATTCCAGAAACGTTATCTTTGTTGTTAAGTTCTTCAATTTTTCCTAAAATTTCTGATTCTTTAACTTCTTTTGAATATTTAATAACCTCAGAAGTAATTCCAACTTCTTTAGAGTTTTTTTCTTTATTTTTTACATAAATTTGACTTGGAGCAAAATCACCAATTAGAATGACAGATAAGCCTGGGGATTTATCAGTTTTTTTTTTAATTTCTAAAATTTCTTTTTTAATCTCTGCTCTTAATAATGCTGCTTCTTTTTTTCCATCCAATATCATTCTTAAAGTGCAACTTTATAGAATATTTCATTAATAAAATTTCTTAAAAAAACTAGAGCTAAAATAAGCACTATCGGTGAAATATCTACCGTACCTAGATTTGGCATAAAATTTCTAATGAGCCTTAAGGGTGGATCTGTGAGTTTATGGGAAATTTCTAATACTGAGTATACAAATCGATTGTTTGTATTAATAACGTTAAAAGCTACTAACCAGCTTGCTGCTGCATTAATAACTAGAATCCAAATATAAAGTCTAACTATGTCATTAAATAAAATAAGAATAGAATTCATTAATTTTTTTCCACATAAATTGATGTACTGGGAAAAGCAAAAGAAGCTTTATTTTTTTCAACAATATTTTTTATTTCCATTGCAAGAGTATCTTTAACACTCATCCATTCTTGGTACTGTTTAGTTTGAGTAAAACATATTAGTTTTATATCAATTGAGCTAGCAGCAAATTGATCAATCTTAACAGATAAAATCGCATTTTCATTCACAGCAAAATCTTTATTTTTTCTTATGTAATTTTCTATTTGATCTTTAATGTTTTTTAATTGTTCGCCCGTTGTTCGATATTCTACTCCAATTATCCAATTAATTCTTCGATTCGTAATTTGTGAATTATTAATCACTGCTTTCTCTGCAAATTGAAAATTTGGAATTGTAGCTAACGATTTATCAAATCTTCTTACTACCGTTGATCTAAAACCAATACCTTCAACTGTCCCTTCTATTACTCCATCTACAAATATCCAATCACCAACTTGAAATCTTCTTTCTACTAATACTAATATTCCTGAAATTAAATTTTTAAATAAATCTTGTGCCCCTAATGCAACAGCAACCCCAAATAAGCCTAGTCCCGCAATAATTGGGCCAATTTTTATTCCCCAAAGTTCTAATACAGCAGCAGCTCCTAATATTAAAATTAAAACCTTTATCGCTTTAATAATCCAATTAATTAAATCTCTGGAAAGTAAACTTCCTACAGATTTAATGACTACTGAAAACGGACCAATAATTTGATGAAAAGACCAAAAGATTAAAATTGTAATTAAAGATCTATTAATTATATCAACAACATTACTTTCAACGGTCAAAAAACTTGTGGAAACAAAAAAACCAAGAACGATTGGGAAGAACTTTGCTGGGCCTTCCATTGAAAAAACTAAAGAATTATCAAACTTATTTGTTGTTTTTAAAACATACTTTTCTAATCTCTTAACAACAAATTTAGAGAATACTCCTCTTAAAAAAAGAAAAAAAATAAAAATTGCTAAAGCAATAATTATTTCAGAAATATTTATTCCTGAAACTCCATTCTTCCAAACTTCTAGAAATAAATCTTTAAAATTTTCTAGTATATTCATTAATTTAAGTCTTTCAATTTCATCATTTCATCTCCAGGAATAAATATTTCAATTTTTTCCCATCCTTGCGACTTAAAAATATTTGCTACTTTTTTACTTATACACATAACAGTTGATTGTGTCACTAATGGGTTTAACCCATAGTTTTTCACTATCGCTATAAAACTTTCGGCACTTCTAGCTGAATAAATATAAATAAGATCAGGTGGGTAATTTTCTATTAATCTTTTATTTTCATTATTTAGATCGCTGATAATCTTAGAGGAGTAATTTATAATTTTTTTTATTTTGAAGCCCTCTCTTATTAATTCTAGATCAAGATCATAAGAAATATTATCACCACAAAAATAAGCAAGATTTGAGTTTGTACTAACTTTGTCTGATATCATTATTAAGTTTTTTAACGCATTTACTGTTCCCCCAGCAGATGAGGTATTTATAAAACCTGACTGACGTGCAATTTTTTCTGTAATCGAACCTACACAAAAACAATGTAAATTTTTATTTGTGTTAGTTAGTTTAAGATTTCTAACTGCATTTGTACTAGTAAAAACAAAAGCATCAAAATTATCTGAATTAACTAGTTCTATTTTCACGGCAGAAATTTGTAAAGTTGGTAGATGGATAATCTTATGTCCGTAAGCAAAAAGTTTCTCCATTAAATCTTCTGCATCCATTAATGGTCTTGTAATTAATATATTCATTTTTTTTTAAAACTGTTTCCTGCTTTTTTTAAAAGTTCTGTTCCTACTATTTTTCCTAATCTTACTCCATCTTCTCTTTTGCCTTTCAGTTCACAAACAAAATCTTGATCTCCCTTATCAGAAAAAAGTTGCGCTGATAAAATGAGTTCATTACTTTGTATTGTTGCTAAGCCACCAACTGCTGTATCGCAATCACCACTTAATGTTTTAAGAAGACTACGTTCCGCTATAGCACATTGCCTAGTTTCTTCGTTATTAATTTTTTTTAAAAGTTTAATAATACTTAAATTATCTTTACGACACTGAACGGCGATAACACCTTGACCAACAGCAGGTATCATCTCTTCAGTTGAAAAGATGTGTTTTATATTTCGCTCTAATTTTAAAGTTTTAATTCCCGCTAAAGCAAGAATAATCCCATCGTATAAACCATCTTTTAATTTTTGAATCCTAGTATCGATGTTTCCTCTAATATTTTTAACTACAACATCTTTGTTAATTAATTTTAGCTGAAGATCTCTTCTTCTAGAACTTGACCCCATAACTCCATTTTTTAATTCTTTAAAATTTGAATGTTTAAAACTAACAAATACATCTCTAGGATCATTTCTTTCGATATAAGCAGCAATGTTCAAAGTTGGTATCTCTTCTGCTGCCATATCTTTCAGAGAATGAACTGCTATGTCGATTTTTTTTGTTAAAAGACTTTCTTCTATCTCCTTGCAAAACAAATTTTTTCCGCCAATTTCAGATAATTTTTTATTATAAAAAATATCACCGGATGTTTTAATGCTTTGAATATCAATTTCATCACTGGATATGTCAGATTCTGAATCAAGAATTAGTTTTTTGACTTTCGCCGCATATGCTAAGGAAAGTTTACTACCACGAGCTCCAATTGTAATTTTTTTCATTATTAATTTATATTTTTAAGAATTTTATTTTATACTATTCTTATATTGTGTTCATAATTTAATGAAAAAAAATATTACATTTCTAGGAATTGAAACTAGCTGCGATGAAACTGCAGCAGCTGTAATTCAAGAAAATGAGGATGGGACCGCAAAAATCTTATCCAGTATTGTTTCAAGTCAAATCAAAGAACATGAAAAATTTGGTGGAGTTGTTCCTGAATTAGCTGCTAGAGCGCATGTAGAAAACATAGACTTTATTATCAGTAAAGCCTTAAGAGATAGTAAATTAACTATAGATGAAATGGATGGCATAGCAGCAACAGCTGGTCCTGGTTTAATAGTTTGTTTAACAGTTGGTCTCAATGTGGGAAAATCAATTGCTGCTTTTGCTAATAAACCTTTTGTGGCTGTTAATCACCTTGAAGGTCATGCCTTGAGTCCTGGTTTAGAAAATAAAATAGACTTTCCTTATTTACTTTTGTTGATCTCTGGAGGTCACTCGCAATA
>Ga0308013_10000398_pt1 | contig 23379 bp, 27 predicted proteins | sample Neamet181_FD_203131 | JGI IMG/M metagenome (GOLD analysis project Ga0308013, IMG submission 203131) | Marine microbial communities from water near the shore, Antarctic Ocean - #181 | ecosystem: Environmental > Aquatic > Marine > Unclassified | place: Southern Ocean | collected 2014-07-25
TTACGGGTTATATGAGCATAGGTAAGGTTTCGTGTATGCCTGTGTATGTTCATATAGTCCGCGTTTTTGGTAAGGTTTAGTGGTATTGACATGACTGTAGATGAAATGATGAGAAAATCACGGAACTTCACCCGACTTAGGTGGTATATAAACTTTAAATAGTTTATTTCTTATTAAACTTTGGTGAATATTGATTACCCATCATGAAATGATCAGGTCTATTCATAATCTCATTCCTAGGTTCTATAGGTATGTCTCTCTTCTTGGTATATGGTCGTGTAAAGTTAAACACACCCGCAGCGATTACAGCAATTATACACGAGAGTCCGTACATTTTATATTTACGTATATTTTATTTTAACTGTTCACGATTTGATTACTCCTCCTGCTTACAATACGATCTCTCAATGTATATCCACTCGACCCAGGTGTCTCCATTATCATAGAATTTACCATGTTATGATCAAACATATCACCATGCGTCTCACATAACAGACACCGAGAAGTTGGAATTTCAAATGGGTCGTGTGTATGCATCGGAACTTCACGTTTCTTATTGCGTTTAGTTTTTTTAACCGTAACAGGAGCATCGGGGTCGTGACGTTCACAGTGGTCTTTGTCATCTACACACTTATTACGACACGGATTTCCTCTGATATTGATACCACCACATATTTGTTTTTTTGCGCGAGGAGGTTTATATGGTTTAGATGATTTTAATGGCTTTGAATGAACCTTACACGTTTTCATTTCACCTGAACAAAACTTTCGACACTGCGTACCTTTAGCTGTCATACACGGACATCTCACCCGTTCGACAACTACCTTCTTTGGTTTTTTATATACACTCAGCTCTTCGATAAGCACCCTATTTTCATTTCGAAGTTTTTCCACTTCATGACGAAGAACATCAAGTTCGGTAAGGACATCAAGCTTATCTATTTCGGTATTTCGAGTAATTGGAATCATTCTTGAAATATTCACAAGTATTCAGGTAACTTAAGCTCTATTTTTTTTGTCGAAACACTATAAGATGACATCGTTACAAGATATACACAAAAAGGTTCAGTATATAATTGTCGATTCAGAATACGTTACAGGAACAAACAATACGTTTTCTCTCGATCTCACGCTCAAATCTAACACGCATGTAGAAGATATAAGTAATGTTATTGGGATAAAATTAGCCGATTTCTATATCACTCAGGTGGGAGATAGAAGTCCTTCATCAGACGCCACACATACATCAGATATTGCGAAATATGTGGATATCGTATGCCCCGACATACCACAGCGTGCGCAAATGCTCGATGAACGACATGGTCAGATATTCGCCCGCATTCCTCTAGAAAGACATTATAATCATGGATCTCATACCGTACTTCGGGATAAACAATGGAAATCATTTCAACGGAAATTGAATTATTTCAATCCGATATCAATACAAAAACTAAACTTCAACATATACGAACACCAGGATGATGGCGGATACCACACGCTTCAACCGGATTCTAAATGGTATATGGTTTTAGAGATCACAACAATTGATGTCAAGGAGAAGCCTGTAAACAAAGAAGCCCAAATGTTAGAAGCACTCTACGCTCTCATAGGAAAAATAGATCTTTTACACGAAAGTGTTAAACGACTCCCTAACCGAGAAGAAGCGGAACGGATAATAACACAAACAAAACGAAAGAAGTTTTCATTCAATTATATAATCACTGCATTCTTCGCACTTCTCGCCGGTTATGTTTATTATATAAATAAAGTTCGTGCGAGTATACTACCCATACCAATTTAAAATCTAAATATAAATAAGATGGAAAGGAAAACGATTATAATTATAATTATAGTCGTAGTACTATGCACATCGCTGAGTCTGTTTTTTTATTTAAGAAATGCGAGTAACAAATCAACATCGTCTGACGACACGGGTGAAAAGGTAAAAGATGCGGTAGCCGCGAATGAAGCCACCTTAAAAGCAGAAGCGAAAGAAATGTACATTCAATTTAAATTGAAAGATATTAACATAGAAATAGCAGCACGAGAAAATATGATAGTATCACAGGGAGGGGATGTCGATAAATCTATAGAATTTAGCGAATTACTCTCGGAAAGGAAGTCGTTACGTATGGATGCCGAATCATCATTTGATATCATATATAAACCACCCCATACAGTATACGAGAGAGAAGAAAATATAAAAGATCTCATAAACGCATACGAAGAATTCAGTGAAGTAAGTTATGGTGGTGGTTTTCCAGATCATTGGACACCCCGACCATCGATTGAAACTAAGGATATAGTACAATTTCCACTGGAGTGGGGTCTCAACGAGAACGGCATGCCCAGGTATGGTATATCGGGTAGTTCAACAATACGTAACTGGATCAGTAGTAACCTAGAAAGGGATGAAGCATCAGGGACTATAGGTCCATCGCCTATGAACATATAATATATTACAATTACAAAAATACATTTTAAAGTAACTTTATTCAGTCGATTTAAAATGTAACGATATAATAACATGGGTGGTGGTCCTGGTGTCCTCGTTTTTCTTATTATCGCAACAGGTGTGATAATGACATTTCTATATATAGATAAACGAGATACACTCGAATATGACGAACTACGTAAAAGGACAGAAGAAAACCTTATTGTGAGTATAGGACCATCACCGTCTAGCGGGACCCCCTCTCGGGTGACTGTCGGCCCGTCGCCATCTAGTAGCGAATCCATCGTCGGACCATCGCCAGTTAACACAGGTGATGTAAATTCGGCTCTGGATTCACTATGCGAGAAATATCCGTGGAATAATTTATGTAAAGATCGACCCGGTTGGACAGGGAGTAAACCTAGCGAACCAGAGTCACCCACTCCAGTGATTGTCGAACCAACCGCTCATATGGCTATGGATGCGGATTATGACGGTGTAGTGAACTTTCCAGAATTCTTCAACGCAATGTCACCAAAAATGGAAAGTACAGTTACCGAAGATGACATGTTTGGAGTATTCCGCACACTCGATACGGATGAAGATGGGGTTTTATCTACCGCAGAGTTTAATAATACTACAGGTCCGTCACCTATGCTTATTAACCCACAAACCCCAGAGACTATAGGTCCATCACCACCCACGATGAGTTCCGTAACATTTTCATTCTGTGATGAGTATCCATGGAATAATTTATGCCGAGGTGTAGTATCAGACTGGACGGGCATCGAACCAATATACCCATCGCCGGATGTAACTGGACCCTCTCCATTAATTGGCAATCCATCGCCTATAACAACCGAACCAATACCCGATACTACAGCGTCGTCAGTGGATACATTATGCGAAAAGTTTCCCTGGAACAATATGTGTGAAGGTGTCATACCAAACTGGACAGGGGTCGAACCAATTTATACACCACCGAGTTCGATTGGACCTTCAATGGAATCTATCGGTCCTTCACCGCGTGGTGTACTTCCAGAGTTGGATTCTTTATGTGAGAAATATCCATGGAATAATTTATGTAACGATCGACCCGGATGGACAGGTGACAGGCCGATCGAAGAAACAGGATCAGAACTAAATAACGTACTACCCAAGTCTGCGACTGAAATGGGTTATGAGGCATTGTCCACAGGAAATTACACTGATGCTATTGTAAATTTTACAGATGCACTTTCAGTCACACAAGAGTCAGAAAAATATATGTTGTACAATCAACGCTCTATCGCGTATACACGTATAGGAGAATTCACATCCGCGTTAAATGATGCCAATAAAATAGATGATTCAAATTCCGATGTGACTAAATTAATGAAACTCGAAAGAACTGGGGACGCGATGTACGGTCTTGGAGCTTACACCGATGCTAAACAATTGTACGAAATGGCACTTATTATAAATCCCGATTCGCAACAATTACCACGAAAATTAGGACTCGCAGAACAGGCAGAACAGATTACAATAAACGCATCAACGGATAATGACACATCACCATCCAAATACACGTTCGAGTCACCTGATACACAAACAGCTTACGAACAAGCCCTCTCTCTCAATGGTACAGGTAGTATAGGTATAAGTACCCCAGTAGAAGATTCGGAACAATCGGCGATTGATATGTTATGCGCTACGACTTTTTGGCATGCGATGTGTAGAAATCGCCCTGGGTGGACAGGTGACTCATCAGAGGGAGAAGAAAATGGAGTAATAAATCCTATTGTATTAGATACATTATGTAAACCAGAAGGAACGGCACCGTGGTTAGAAATATGTAGCTATCAACAGGGTTGGACGGGTCTCAGGCCAGTTGAGACACAGACAACTACTTCACAAACCGATCCAGGATTGGGTGCGGATTATACGTCAGGTATATATGATACGAAGTCTATAAACAGTGAAAATACAGAAAAGAAGTTTCAGTCGTTTTTAGACACGGCGTATAAAGCTCTACAAATTGAAGATGAAGAGAGTGAAGTAGTAATTACACCAAATAAATATATACAAGATGATACTTATGATATTAACACCACCGGTCTCACGGGTTCGCGTTCAGATATGTTGAAAGCGATGAAAATTTACACTGAATTTAGAACTATGTCGAACAATGCCCCACCAGATATTTTCGGACAGGGAGACTATCCCAATGGCATTATACATAAATGTACACAACATGAAACTGGTGAACGAAATGATCGTCTCAAAATAACGGGGGAACAAACTGCCCAAGATGTAATAAAACACTTTGCCGAATTAAAAAAGAGAGACGAATATGCGAAACTACTAAAGCGTGAATTGGATGTTATTCGTACTACCCTCGAGAATGCTATTCATGACCAGGATATATATAGGATGGAAAACGACGATCCATATTACTTCAATGAATCTATCGAAAATATACAAATTTCAATGACCGAGAAAGAAGAACAGATCGAAGAGGTGTTAAACCCACAAGACGTCGTCAATACAGATTGGGAAGAAGATGATCCATATATCTGCTTTACCCCCCTTAACATCTCGATAAGAAGAGCAATTGCACATTATAAATACTGTACCCAAACGATTGACGGACTTACACATTCAAATCTCGTTATAGATACATCATGCGTAGGAATGCCGGGACACTCTATAGCCAGTCTAGATAGTGTATGCGTAGAAAACGTATCATTAAGTGATCCAAAATGTTCAGAATATGAGGGTCATGTTGATGCATACTGCGAAGATAATTTATGGGATATAAAGTGTATAGGGAAAGAGGGACACGTTGCCGCTAAAACAACTAAATATCAACTTGACACGTACTGTAAAGAGAATTTATGGGATACCCAACAATGTTCGGGGTATGAGGGACATGGTGATGCTAAAACAGCTAAGGATCAACTTGACACGTACTGCCAAGAGAATTTATGGGATATAAAGTGTATAGGGAAAGAGGGTCACGTTGCTGCTAAAACAACTAAAGATCAGCTTGACACGTACTGTAAAGAGAATTTGTGGGATACCCAACGATGTTCGGGGTATGAGGGACATATGGATGCGTACTGCAAGAAAAACTTATGGGATACCCAGAAATGTTCAGGGTATGAAGGTCATGATAAGGCTATCCTCGATAGGTTCTGTTCAGAAAATCTGGTAGATCCAAAATGTTCAGAGTATGATGGTCACATCGATGCATACTGTGAGGAAAACTTATGGGATGCCCAAAAATGTTCAGGGTATGAAGGCCATGATACAGCTTTATCGAAAGCTAACAAAATAGATGATGAAATTTTAAGTGAATTATGTGACGATTCATGGTGGACAGATGGTAATAGATTCAAGAATGCAGCACATCGCGCATGTCGTAAAACTTCATCGGAAATGGACTATACCAGTGGATATTGTGGTAATGATCTTGGTGGATCTAAATGTCCCGAGGATCAATGTTGTAATCAATCTGGGTTTTGTGGAACGACTACTGTAACTGGGAGTAATTCAGAAAATAATTGGTGTTTCAATGATACAGGTAATGGGTATGTTGGTCAATATGATGGAAGATTTGATGGAACCGTATCGCGAGATGAAGCAGATAAAATAGCGAGGCGTCCGACCGACTTTTCATCTATGGTCATGAAACAAGTTCTCGTCGAAAAATGTGAAACAGATGACACGGATCCAAAATGTGTGGGCTATGAAGCGTATAATAATGCCCAGGTTAAAAGGGATCTCGACAAAAAATGCGAAACAGATGACACGGATCCAGATTGTGAGGGCTATCCAGCGTATGATGTTGCCCAGGTTAAAAGGGATCTCGATACGTTCTGTTCAAAAAATCTGGCAGATCCAAAGTGTGAAGAGGTTGATGGTCACCTCGATGCGTTCTGTGCGATAGATGACAATCTAGCAAATCCAAAGTGTAAAGAGTATGATGGTTATGATATGAGTGCATCTATCGCCGATGAGATAGATGCTGAGATTTTGGCTGATCTGTGTAAAGATTCGAAAGATGCGGATGAAAATACAACTGCTAGTGCGGACAGCGCCTGTCGCGACACCGGTGGACGATGCGGCAACGCTGCTGATGGTGGTAAATGTGGAGGTGACGCTTGTTGTAGTTGGTCGAATTGGTGTGCAAGTACAACCGGAGGTCCGATAACTGCTTGGTGCAGGACGAAGATGAGTGATGGTACTGGGTATGTAGGTGCATACGGTGGGAGGTATGATGGAACCGCATCACGAGATGAAGCAGATAAGATAGCGAGGCGTCCATCTGATTTTTCAACTATACTCGCTACACGAATCCTCGCAAGGACGGAACTTAATGAGTTCTGTGCGAGAGACGGCAATCTAGCAGATCCAAAGTGTGAAGAGTTTGATGGTCACCTCGATGCACGCTGTTTAGAAAATACCACGGATCCAAACTGTGCGGGCTATGAAGCGTATAATAATGCCCAGGCTAAAAGGGCTCTCGATGCAAGCTGTTTAGGAAATCTGGCAGATCCAAAATGTTCAGAGTATGTTGGCCACCTCGATGCGTTCTGTGCGAGAGACGGCAATCTAGCAGATCCAAAATGTTCAGAGTATGTTGGCCACCTCGATGCGTTCTGTGCGAGAGACGGCAATCTAGCAGATCCAAAATGTTCAGAGTATGTTGTCCACCTCGATGCGTTCTGTGCGAGAGACGGCAATCTAGCAGATCCAAAGTGTGAAGAGTTTGATGGTCACCTCGATGCGTTCTGTGCGAGAGACAGTAATCTAGTAGATCCAAAATGTGAAGGGTTTGATATTGCTAGATCTGCTATCATCAATGAGATAGATGCTGAGATTTTGGCTGAGCTGTGTAAAAAATCTAAAAAAAGGAATGGAAGTTTCCGTTGGTATGCGGACAGGGCGTGTCGCATGATCGCCTCTGAATGGAATCCGGATGATAAGGGGGTGAACAATCGTTGTGGTGTCAGTGGATCAGTTCGGAGGAAAATCAATGGAAAGTGGTTAACAGATGACCCGGTAAGTTTCGGTGGTTCTAAATGTCCAGCTGATCAGTGTTGTAGCGAGTCTAATTACTGTGGGAAGAATACCGAAACCGGACTTTCGACCTTGACGAATAAGAGTATAGACTATTGCACCACATGGGTGGGTAAGGATAATACGCATGTAGGTAGAGATATTGGGAAGTATGATGGAACCGCATCACGGGATGAAGCAGATAAGATAGCGAGGCGTCCAGCTGATTTTACAGAAATAGTCGCTAGTCGACTATGATATCCCTTTCCAGATGAGATCGTTGATAGATAATTTATATAAAGATATACATCGTATATATAGTAACATGATTAGTACTTGTACATTTACACCCATTGTCGCTACTTCGAATAAGCGTAAACATGGTCGCGTGTATTCAGAAACCAAAAAAAGGAATGTAGATCAATTAATTCGAAAAAATAAACGTATCCAAGCATCCATTCATAAACGACGTGATAATTCGGTCTGGAAAGATAACAATCGTCGCATTGTTCTCGAAGAACTCGTTTCGTTTCTCGATCTATTAGATGATGTTGTTGATATTCTCGATAATGAGGATTTCGATTGCGGTGAAGTACCCGATGAAATAAATGACGATTTTACAAACTAAACTTTACCAGTTAGATATCTTGATCATATTTAACTAGTGGAATATATTTACATTTTTTTATTTAAACACCCGGCAACGTCTTCTTCTTAGGGACAACCTTCTTAGGAGCCTCTTTAGGGGCGGCAGATACTGGAGCATTAGTAGCGCCCGCACCAGGGGGGCCCTGAACCCCCTGGGGGCCAGCGGGGCCAGCGGGGCCGGGAGGTCCTGTAGCACCTGCACCACCACCACCGCTCAATTCACATTGATCGAGTAGTTTACCGAGTAGCGTATACAGTTTGGTCTTATCGAGACGAACACGGGTAAGCTCATCTTCGATTTCTTGGCGAAGCGAAGTCATAGTAATATATATAAAGGAAATATTATCTTTAAACTAAATGATACTCATCGGTTCATCTCTTAAATCGGGGATTGGTCAACATACAAATAAATATACCAAATTATTTACACCGCATGCCGCATATTATCAATTAGGAGAGACTTTACCTGAAGAAAAAGATGGTCTGATATTTATTTTACCAATTGCTCAACATATGAAGTATGTAGAATACGCCAGAACCCGAGTGAAGAACCTGACCTGTATGACTGTATGTGAAACCGAAACAGTTCACGAAGATTACAAAATGATCATGGATGAATTTAAAACTGTACTGGTTCCCAGTGATTTCTGTAAGCGTGTATTTTCGAAACAATTTCCAAATACTATTTTCAAGGTCTTACACGCACATATACCAACACCCAAACCAAAACCGTATACATTCTATTTCATAGGAAATGCGATGGATCAACGTAAAAACTTTAAAAATATTCTCGAAGCATTCGTGCGGTTGAATGAACCGAATACACGTCTACTGGTAAAGGCCACGTGTAATAAAGATATCGATATACAATTCCCACGTGTAGAAGTAATTAATGGTCTGCTTTCAGATGACGAGATGGATGAGATACATTGGAAAAGTGATTGCTATGTGAGTTTTTCTAGCTCTGAAGGTGTAGGAATGGGTGCAATAGAAGCGGCGATCAGAAATAAACCGGTCATTATCACGAATTATGGCGGTGCGCCTGAATATATCAAAACACCGTATACGATTGAGTGTGATCTTCAAGAATTAAGTGACGATGATTTCCTATTCAAAAGGGGTATGAAATGGGGGAAACCAAACTTCGATCAACTCTTAGAGTTCATGAAACACGCATACGAAAATGACATTCGTGTAATGGAGCACACATTCACGCATAGACTTGTGGGTAAAGAAAATGTATTAGAGGAATTCGCTTTCAACGTAACCAGTGATGAACATCACGAGACCGGTAAGGATAGCGCCGGATGTGAGTGAGCCTTTTTGAGCTATCAGCATCATGTTAATATCATCTATAAACGCAACACCGGTGGGCTTTTTAATAAATTCGGGAATCATCTTAGCGATAATCATATATATGATCATCGAAATAATGACAGGCTTTAGTGTATCCTGATCTAGCATTTATAGTATATCAATAAAATAATATTACATGTTCAAATTCGGTTTTTTACCTAGTACACTCTCATTCTTAGTCAAACTATGTTTTTTACAGAAAGATCCGTTTACAGATTTAAACGTACACCTATTTCCTTTCAGTGTAAGTGCCTGACATACTTTATTCACGTGTTTACTTTCACGAACTTGTATTGGCATCTCGTCAAGAAAAATAATTGTTCGGGATTGTTTTTTATCTGCGTGCTGTTGATACTTCTGTTTCATCTTCATAATACTTCGACCAAGGTGCTCACACGCATCGTCGACGGTATCTTGCTTACGTACCACAAGTGCCGAACGAATAGATTCCTCGTAAGTAGTCATTTTCGATTTTCTTGAATATACATATAGATTTATCCACTTAAGTTACATTTAAAGTACTGATAAGTATGAAACTATCCTGGTACTCTATATGTAATGTGTGTAATGTCCCATTAAACCCTAAGATATGTACACGTGGAAAAGATAATAAGAACTTTGTGCGATACTACAAACATATACGTCCAATATTCACATATAATAATGAAAAGTTCTATTCGTTCATGGGAAGTGGTACAAAAGTCAAACCTATTTGTTATTCGTGCTTTACACATAAACCAAGACCGTCACTAGAAGCATTACGATCGAGAGAACTCGGTCAGTGTCGTAACGTTCTACCCAAAAGTAAATCTAAAAGTGAGAAGGAAATTTTACACTGGTTCGGTGGACTTATACGTGAAGCTAATAAAAGAGGATTAATCAAACCTAAGTCGACATTTTAAAGTGGTAATATAAGCAATCAAAATGGAACAACTCAACAAATACGTATCCAAATATGGTCTCACACTGCCGTCTAATTGGACTATCAAAAGTGTTAAACGTAAAGATGGTGCCAGTCGTGGTCAAGTTGATCACTATTATTTCACACCTGAAGGTACACGGTTTAGATCGAAAGTTGAAGTTTTGAAATATCTCAGACATTCCGAACCACGCGAAAATGTAGAGACAATCGACGACACACATGATCGTGGGTTTATTTATATTTTGACCAACACGTGTTTCAAAGAAAAATTTATTAAAATTGGGATGTGTACCTCGATCGATTCTCGTCTAGGAATTCTAAACTCGGGTGTTTATGAAAAATTTAAAGTGCACACACTCTTCAATACCCAGTTCAAAAATAAAAAAAATGGTAAAAAAACTGTTTGTTCATACATAACAAAAAAGATTGAGATGTACTTGCATGCGCGCTTCAATCATCTGAGGGCAAATAACGGAGAGTTCTTTTTAGTTGACCCCGATATCGTCAGGGGTGAGTTGAAGTATATACACGACAAGGTTTTACCATATGCCAACCTTGACGCGGGTATGGTAGGTGAATACATGAGATTACATATACAGTCGGCGAGTATATCTAGCAGAGAAGAAGAAGAATACTACTTAAGTTAGAGTGTAGAATTGTAATAAAACTAAGAAAGTATGGAAAACGTACAAAAACTCACTCATATAGAACACGTTCTCAAAAGACCCGACTCGTATGTCGGTCCCGTCGACCTCGTCCGTGAACCGTATTGGATTCTGAATGGAGATACGTTTGCGAAGGCTTCTGTCCAGTATTCACCGGCACTCTTGAAAATCTTTGATGAAATTCTCGTCAACGCCATCGACCGAAACTCCATGCATCCCAAAAATGTTTCGTTAATCTCAATCAATACGGATATGGAACATGGTATGATTACCGTGGACAACAACGGACCACTAGGGGGTATCAGTATCCGTGAGAATGTCAAAGAAGGTATATGGAACCCCGAACTCGTTTTCGGACATCTCCTCACGAGTACCAATTATGATGACACACAAAAACGCGTAGTCGGTGGTCGCAATGGGTACGGTGCTAAACTTGCAAACATTTATTCCACTTGGTTCTCTGTCATCATCAAGGATTCCGAAACAAAACAAGAATATACACAGGAATGGTTTGATAACATGACAACATGCTACCCCCCGAAAATTAAAAAATTCAACGGTGCAACTTCATCTGTATCCGTTTCATTCAGACCTGACTGGAAGCGTTTTGGTATGAAACAAATGGATCTGGGTATCACTAAAATTATCGAAAAAAGAGTATGGGATGCAAACATATGCACCTCACCCAACTGTAAGGTCAAGTATAACAATGAAACGTTACCAAAACAAAACTTCGAAGCGTATGCGAAGATGCATGACGGTGTGGAGAATGTTCACTCCATGACAAGTGATCGCTGGTCAGTATGTATAGGTCCATCTGAAAATGGAATGGAACAAGTATCATTCGTGAACGGTCTCTGTACCTCACGTGGTGGTACACATGTTGATCACGTCACGACGATTATCGCAAATGGTATTATTGAAGACATGGCAAAAAAAATTAAACTCAAACCACAACAGGTTAAGAACGCCTTTACAATCTTCGTAAAGGCAACGCTAGAGAATCCGAACTTCTCTAGTCAGGTTAAATCGGAGTGTACAACCAAATCACAACACTTTGGAAGTAGGTTTGAATTACCCAAAACATTCGTGAAGAATGCTCTCAAAACTGGTATCGCAGATGAACTTACAGCACTTTCAAAGTTCAAGGAAATGAAAGAACTCAAAAAGACTGATGGTACGCGTAAATCTAAGATTACAGGTATTCCTAAATTAGATGATGCCAATAAAGCTGGAACCGCTCAATCGGGTAAGTGTACCCTCATCGTAACAGAAGGTGACTCCGCGAAGACCCTCGCAGTTGCCGGTCTTTCGGTGGTTGGTCGCGACCATTATGGTGTATTCCCACTTCGAGGTAAATGTAAGAATGTACGCGATGTCTCGGTATCACAACTCACATCAAACCAGGAGTTCAATGATCTCAAGAAAATCTTGGGGCTTCAACAAGGAAAAGAGTATACAGATGTTTCTGAACTTCGATACGGGCGTCTCATGATCATGACCGACGCAGATAACGACGGAAGTCATATTAAGGGTCTCATTCTCAATATGATTCACTACTTTTGGCCAAGTCTCTTGAAACTGGGATTTGTTGTGAGTATGGTTACACCCATCATTAAGGCGACCAAAGGCTCAGAATCGAAATCATTTTATACGGATTCAGCATTTCGAACATGGTATGGAGATGGAAAACATGGATGGCGTATCAAGTATTATAAGGGTCTCGGTACATCTACATCGGTAGAAGCTCGCGAATATTTCAAAAAAATACAAGAACTCACAGTGAAGTTTGACGTGGATGTCATGACAGATAAATCAATCGTACTCGCATTCGATAAGAAGAAAGCGGATGATAGAAAGGTCTGGCTCCTCGAAAGTACGGCAAAGGATGCGCGCGAGCTTGAAGTACCATACGGGCATGTCAAACGGTTGGCTATTACAGACTTCGTACACAAGGATCTTGTTAATTTCAGTCTCGCGGATTTGAAACGATCTATCGCACACGTAGCAGACGGTCTTAAACCTTCACAGCGTAAAGTCATGTATTCATGTTTCCAAAGGAATTTACGTGATGAGATGAAGGTCGCACAACTGGCTGCGTATGTAGCAGAAAAAAGTTCATACCATCACGGTGAAGTATCCCTCGCGGAAACTATCGTCAAATTGGCAAATGATTATACAGGTTCAAATAATATTAACCTCCTTGAACCGTGTGGTCAATTTGGAACCAGACTTATGGGTGGTAAAGATGCGTCGCAGACAAGATATATCTTTACACGCTTGACTAACAGTGCTCGAAAGATTTTCGATCCCAAGGATGATCCGATACTCAATTATTTGGACGATGACGGTCGGTCTATTGAACCCGAATTTTACATGCCAGCATTACCCATGGTTCTCGTGAACGGCACGGAAGGTATTGGTACAGGGTTTAGTTGCTATGTACCCCCATTTAACCCTAAGGACATTGCAGCTAATATACTCAGTTTTATTACAGGTAAAGGCATTCAAAGGATGGAACCTTGGTTCAGGGGGTTTAAGGGTCGTGTCTTTTACGAGAATGATACATGGGTGACAGAGGGAGTATGGAAAGTTATCGGGACTACTATCAAGGTGATTGAATTACCTCCCGGTCGATGGACACAGGACTATAAAGAACATCTCGACACACTCGCTGAAAAGAAGGTTATTGACTCGTATACTAATAACAGTACAACCGAAGATGTTGATTTTGTTATCCAGGGGTACACAGGTAAGGATATTATGAAGGATCTGAAACTCCAAAAAACAATTCGTACGACGAATATGCATCTTTTCCACCCCACGAAAGGAATTCATAAATATGGAAGTGCTGAACTGATCTTGATGGATTTTATCAAACTTCGTCATGAATACTATATTAAACGAAAGGCGCACATGATAAAGGTTCTCCAGGCAAAAGTTGACATGTATAATCATCGTGCGAAATTTGTCACGATGGTTATCAGTGGAGCACTAATAGTGTTCAAGCGCAAAAAACGAGATCTTGAAGTAGAATTGTCACACACGTTTCCAAAAGTTGACGGGAGTTACGACTATTTGTTAAACACAAAGACTGTGGAATATACGGATGAACGTGTATCAGCGTTACTCGAAGAGGTGAAACAATTGAGATGGGAACTTCAATTAACAACAGCGACATCACCGATAAATATGTGGGAAAATGATATTAAAAATTTATAGATAGTAGATAAGTATGGACTTAAAAGGTCCCGATCAAGCGGCTGTTTTAGCTCTAAATGCTATAGGTCAGCAGGATACATACCTTTTACGAACTGATCCAGAACATTCCTTTTTTAAATATGAAACGAAGCAACATTCAAACTTTACAAAATTTCATAAACGTAAAACCGTACCCAGACCATCTTCAGAAATCGGGTTATCGACATGGCCCTTTGGTAAAAGTGTAAAGGTTTCATTAAACCCACAAAATATGGGCGACTTATTGTCGAACATGTATATACACATGACATTTCCAGCTGTGAATTCATCATCAAATATAGCAGACCAACTCGGGCGTCATGTCATAGAGAGCGTAACGATGACAGTTGATGAGTTGGAAGTGGATAAATATCATGATGATTGGGGTGTTATTTATGATGAATTATATCTCGACGCATCCGAGAAACGTACGAAACGATACACAATAAATCGTAATCAGGCGGATGATGTATCACACGCAAATGATTATTCGTTATCCAGGTACAATTCTGAACTCATGATACCTATACCAATGTTCTTTTCGCGTAAATACGAAGGTGATGAATACGATTCAAATTCTCCGAATAGACCGTATTTTCCAACGTGTGCCGTACACAAACAAAAAATTGAACTCGAAATAAAGTTCCGTCCAATTACGTTTTTTACAAATAATCTACAGAGTGATACTATAAATTCAAAGAATATTATAGTAAAAGAGTTCGATATAATAACAGAAGAATTGACCGTATCTCAACCAGAACGCACGTTTTTAATGACAACGAAACAGACAATGATAACAGACGTTGTAAAAAAACACCCGACAGTGGAAACAGTTGTGGGTGAAAATTCAGTTAAATTACAACTCGTCCCGAACATTCCAGTAAAAACACTTAATTGGTTTTTACGAAAGACTACATTTGAAGACGAAAATACAATTGGAAGTGAAGCAAGTATACGATCTCGTGCATTCTTAAATAGATTCAACTTTTCACAAGCTGCTATTTATTCGCCATTTAATGAGTTAGGTACAGCGGTCATGGACTCGGCGAAGATATATATAAATGGACAGGATTTACCCAATATACCGCTCGCTGACCATAATTACTATAAATTCATTGTCCCTAATAACTGTAGGTTATCGCGACCTAATAGAAATATTTACACGTATGCCTTCTCGATGAATCCTATTAATGTGGAGCCATCGGGAAGTCTGGATTTCAGTAAATTGAATTCGGATCGTACGTTATTGGAAGTGATTTTGAGAGCGGGATTGGTGGATACTTACACTTTACATTTATATTATGTCGGATATCAAACATTCACGTTTGATGGAGGGTTTATGTCACTTGCTTATTAAATAACACGGTATGATGCATGCGAATATACTCGACAATCTTATTTTTAATACACCATCTGATAAAATTCAACTGTGCTACAGTCGTATGGATTTCATCAGGTGTACCTGGAACTTTATATGTTATTTTATCCGCTCGGCAGAAAGGATCGAATAACTTTTTACTGTACCCATCTAAACTAGACTTATAAGCACAATGAACACTGAATAAGCGTCCATCGGTAGTCTCGTATGATAGGTTATTTTTCTTTGAATAATTAGTAATAAACCACTCCAAATTTCGAAGCGAAATACCACCCGTTTTATTTAATAATTCGATAAGTGTAGCTCTATTCTCGGGTACAGTATAAAACGTGTTGATAGATGATAAAAGAATGTCAGACTTATTCATTCTTCATTATTACATAATAGAAGTTATTTCTCTAACTTCATTTGTTTGAGTTTTTTCGCATGCTGGACACCCAGAAATAAAACCAGAAGGAAATGGGTGGTTATGGCGTAATGGTCCATTTGGCATGATAAGAGGTGTACATGGACGAGGGTCATTTACATGTATACAACAATACCCCTCTCGAATAGCACGATTTACACACAATTTACCATTTTTTCGTATACCTAGACAATGTATATCATTTGCAGGTGCTAAATCGCGTCGCACGTTTTTCATTGGAATTGAATATATGGAAGACACTTTCTGAACAACTTCACATATATATTCATGGTTATCTCTTTCTAGCTTAGCGATAGTCGTTTTATGATCTCGTTTTAGAGATTGTATTTGTTCTCTGTATCGCTCAGCAATTTCCCGTGTTGTTTTGATATTTTGTTCTTTATGGTCGTGAACGGCATGCGCTATTTTTTCTTTGAATTGTTTCCCTTGTTCACGAATATATTCTTTCGAATCTTTCTCACGTTCCTCATTCTGTCGACGCGCTTCTTTTTGGATCAGAACAGTAATTTGATCGATGATACCTGACATGTATTATCATACCGCCTTTTTTTTAAATATATCACTCAGCAATAATTGTTTAGATGAACCATCACTTTCATTTTTCTTTTTATTTTTTTTAGGAGGTTTAGCTCTAAGGAGTAATTCTCCAAATATATCATCCTTCACGTTTTCAAATAAAGGTTCTAGAAGATCACATACAGGTTTCAAGAACTTGTTCAAAAAATAATATGGATAATCAATCTCTAAATTATGCTCTTTCGCGTACACGGGATCTTCCGATTTTTCAAATGCACGAGATTTATCGTCTCCAGTTTTCACTAATATATACGGTACACGATCACCCGATTGTGGCTCCGAACCCGGTTGCCTTTCGCGCATTTTTCTCACCACTTGAACATGCGCCTGATTGATATCTACTATATGGTCACTTAATACAGATACTTTCTCACCCTTTACTTTATATGAATCAGAAAGACCTTGGCTCAAAACAAGTTTTTCGTTTGGAACGTCACCTTCAAGTAGTTCAACTGCTCGTTTACGCGCTAATGCCTTAGGCTCTACCGTATCCGCACTGTCCAATATTACATCGAGAAGTTCTTTACACACCGCACGCATGTGTGGTGTATTGTCCCGTCTAACTAACTGTAAACCCTTTACATCAATATAATCCATATTCATTTCACCATCCTTACCCTTTGTCCAAAGTTTGGCCGCGTATCGTTTTTTCGAATATAGAAAATAAGGGCAATATACCTTTTCCAATTCGAGATTATTAGGCGCCTTAAATAGTTTTGTACATTCGTTCGCAGCCTTTTCACCCAGTTCCCAACTGTATTCTATAGCTTCTTTTCCGGTACGAGAACCTACATCAAATTCAATCATCACGCTATCGGTGTCACCGTAACGAACATAGGAACCAGGATAATTCGTCTCAACGTACTTTTTAGTTTCATCAATCATGTCACGTCCTTTCATTGTGGTGGTAGAAGCAATAGCGACACATGGAAGAATTCCCTTAGATGCACCCGTAAAACCGTACACGGAGTTCATTGAAATCTTATACGCGAGCTGTTTACCATTGTACATCTGCTTAGTCGCGCCTGTCGAATTCGCCATATCCTTCTTAGCCTGTTTTCTAAACTGTTTCAATTCTGATAGAATACTTGGTAAAATACTCGGTACATTTTGTGCGAATGTATGCTCACCGAATCGTTCGTACTCGACACCGGGTAAGTTATCGTATTTACTATCTCGAACGAGACTAGAATAACATAGATTATGCGCCATCATGATAGATGGGTATAAACCTTCAAAATCGAGTGCGGTAATCGGTGTATAGTAAGCACCGGATTGAGCTTCCAGGACCGTCGCACCCACGTATCCAGTGTTATCCATATGACCATATTCATAGGCCGGAACCTTGAACCCCATCTCCCGAGCCTTTTTAGTCAATTGACTGAACACTTTGATTTGCTGCCCCCGTTCAACTAAGTAACTTAGTGGTACCCATGTGGCTTTAGCCATCTCTAATAAATTCATCAATGTTGATAACTTGGCAATCAGTCTGTGTGGTAAAAGTGTATCCTTTATACAATACTCAGCAACTTCACGTAATTCATTTGGATCTCCCCTTACAAACCGCGCAAACATTTCTTTCGGTGGCATATCAATCTTCTGGTCTCCCAAATAAATTTGAGAAACATTGTTCAGTTTATATGAATCTAATTTATATTCACGTTTAACCTCATGGAATAAATCAAAAATAAATCTTCCTGGCATTGGTACGAGTTTCAATTCATTATCCCCTAGTGCGCTCGAAGAAAGTTTCTTACGAGATAATGTACACGTAAAGTCTCTCAATTTACTCATTCTATAAAAAGCCAATGGGCAATTGTTCAACATACCACGTTCCATAATATATTCTAAATCAAATCCAAAGATATTCCATCCGGTTATAATATCTATGTCATGACTGTTGATATATTCACTAAAACCCATCAAGAGATCGCGCTCAGACTTGTAACTTACAATAGAACACCCATCTAGATTGTGATCAGTCTCCTTATAACATAAACATGTCTTATCATATGGTTCGTCTTCGCCAAAACGCACGAGTGATATCGCAATTTGGAAACACGCATCTCCAGGTACACATGGGTCGGGGAATTTCCCAGTAGAACTGTGACACTCAATATCGAGCGAGGCGACTACAAACGGGGCAATATCTGTCGTATCAAATGGTTTTAGGCTTCTCCAATCCTCGCATTTTAAATCTATGTCAACTTTCGTATAAGACGCAGGTTCGCATGAGTCACCTGTATCTACCCAGCCCGTAGATTGAATACCAGTGCGATGCATCAATCGTAATACAGGGTCGAGATTAGCTTCAAAAATCTTTAATTTCTGAGACATGCCGGTTATGAATTTTCGTAATCGGTTACTTATATAACGTCGAGAAAGGAGATTCGTACAGTGAATTTGAAGAAAATAACTCTTCTCCCCATTTTGAAACCCTTCCATATCTTTTGCTTCAACAACGTCAATATCAATTATATCCGGACACGTTCGCTTTACATATTGTATAAGTGAATTAGGTGTCATCGTACCCGGAATTTTTATAAAAAAATATGGAATAAATTTCGTCGTTACACAGACGGACTCCCCTTTCATCGTCTTACCAAAAATACGTATGATGTGATCATCATCTTCGTCGCGAGCATCCCAGGTGAGAACCTGAAATTGTACCATCCTACTTACTAAGTTATAGAGCTAAAATTTTAATATCGTTTATTAATAAATGTCTGCTGCGTTGACCGAACTCGTGTCGAAGGGAGCTCAGGATGTATACATCACTGGCGACCCCCAAGTTTCATTTTTTCATCAAAACTACAAACGCCATACGAATTTCGCTATCAAGCCAGAACGTCTCGACTATATCGGGGTGTTCGGTTCAGGTAACGAAGTCAGCATCCCTTTGAGTACAAAGGGTGATTTACTCAGTTACATCTGGGTAGAAGCCACAGGTATCGGAGCGACTCGTGATGTTGACACCGGTTTCTTCAAATCGACTGATACGAGTGTGACCGAATTTTCTCTTTGGATCGGTGGACAGGAAGTAACTCGCCTCGATTCCCTTTACATCCAGGGTGTGCACAATGCTTTGTACAAACAGGATCAGGCTAAGGCTACATGCGCTGTGACACTCGACGAAGTTCCCGAAAACGCGAAGGGAACTGGTGCTCACGCCGATCATTACATGATCCCTTTCTTCTTCAGCGAAGACTGGACAAAGTCGCTCCCACTTACAGCGCTTCAATACCATCAGGTGGAGTTACGCATTAAATGCCGATCGGGGACGTTTACGCTAGGTTCCACACCCAAAGTGTACGCTACATACGTCTATCTCGACACGGAAGAGCGCAAAATGGTGGTTGACCACGAGCACGAACTTCTCATCACTCAAGTACAGTACCAGCCAATGTCAGCGACTGACACGGATGTGGATCTCACGTACTTCAACCACCCCGTCAAGGCACTTCACGTTGTTTCGTCTATAGCTGACAATACCACGTGGTCCACAAACTGGTCATTCGATACGGCGACCCTGTACATCAACGGTACACCCTTATTCGAGGACATGTCATCGACATACCACCATAATGTCGTCCCCGAAATGCACTGCTCAGTGCTCGCCCCGGACGTATTAAGTACCACTTCCACGTTTACGTGGCCATTCTGTCTGACAATGAACAAGTCGCAACCCACGGGTTCGCTCAACTTCTCGCGCATAGATAATGCCAAGTTGGTTCTCAATGGAACCACAAACAGGCTCGGTGCCATTGTTAGAACGTACGCTGTCAACTATAACATCCTGAGAATTAAGGATGGTATGGGTGGTGTAGCGTTTGCAAATTAAATTTATCCAGAAGAACCGAATCCACGGGTTCCGCGTTCAGTATCTTCAATAGCAGTGACTTCCTCGATGGAGGGTGTTTCACATTTTTCTAAAATAAGTTGGGCGATTCGATCCCCTTGTTTAATCTCGAACTTTTCTCCTCCATGATTAAATAAGATAACCTTCAATTCACCTGTATAATCAGGGTCAATAACACCGGCTCCAGTTTGAATCCCATGCTTTACAGCGAGACCCGACCGAGGTGCGATACGACCGTATACACCGAGTGGAATTGTTGCGGCGATACCCGTATTCACGATACCACGTTCCATTGAAGGGATATACATATCGATAGTACTATACAAGTCATATCCGACTGAACCAGGGGATGCGCGTGTGGGTAGAATCGCATTGTCGGAAAGACGCTTGATGAGAAGGTTCATTTACTTATACTATAACTATACCCTTTATACCATTTAAAATGTTAAATTACACATCGTTTTCATCTGCGTCGTGTACAATATAAGTGCTGCCATTAAAAACCCATTGACACCCATAGATATGCTAAGTAATACCTTTCTGATAACATGCCCATGATTAGCATCTATTAATTGCATATGTTCGATTTCAATTAATTTACAATCATCTTCAAGTTCACCTTGTGTATATTCTAAATCCTCTATGATTTTGGATATCATGTCGATAACATCGGTGGAATATTTAACCATTTTATATTATACATACACCACACGTACTTAAGTTACTATTTCGTAAAAAATAATTAATATGATTTGGTATTACTGTCGTTCGTGTAAAATTACTTATGATGGATTTGCGCAATGTTGTCCAGAACTCGATCATGTAAAAGTTGAAGAGAATGATAGTGATAGTGAATAGATTTAAATACAATAAAGAAATACTTATACTTTATATAAATGAGTGCGGCGTGGCGTATAAATACTTTAGGAAGGCTCCCTCGTCAGGGACGATGGCATTGGTATTCTGCACTGAAATTAGATGAAGATCTACTCGCGACTGAAGGTCAACGTGCGTTTAGGCGTGAAACTTGGCAACTGCTCGAAGATCTCCACCCCGAGCGTAGTAGGGGGTTTCGCATAGAGCTCGAAGTACACCACGAACTGAAAAAAATAGACTTTTTTACCAAGTCTATGTCAAATCACGAAAAACTTACCATATACACAAAACATAAAAACAGACTGAAAAACATATTCCCAGAGTACATGTTGTTTGAACGCCACGTGTAAAATGGTCGGTATTAATAGGTATGTGTCTGTGTTTTGGATCTAGTACCACTTATAAGATTGATTTAAACCGAAAATTGAAATGTTCGTGTAATCTATGTGGAAAAATACATGATGATATGAAAGATCTTATACGACACATGGGATACCACGAACCGGACGATATGAATAGATTAATTGACCGTGATATAGGTACGGTGAATTGCCGTGAATGTAATAAATCTTTTAAAACTGTCTTCTATCTAGCTGGGCATATATGCTCATAAATATTTATCCATATCCATCTCCCAATCTGTAATTTTACGCGTTTTTGTGGGTGGTATGATGAGTGTATCCCTATTGACGACGCGACACGCATGCTTTCCAATGGTACACGTATGGTTCAATTCATATTGTGACACGAACTCGATATAAGGTTTTAATTCTGTATCCGCTTCGAGTAGTGTTTTATACCGAAATGCCTCATCAAATGTTTGAAATGCGATAATGTGGTTTATATCTTCACCACCCTTGTTATGTTCAACGACCGAATACACACCTTCTTTCCCATTCTTTTCGAATGCGAGAATATGTAACATCTTATTCGTATCTACTTCATTGATAGATTTACTATTCTCAACACTTAGATGATGTATACTCGCACGAGTCTTACACCTAACCCTAAAACGAGGAGTTGGAACACGGTATACAAATCGGGTTTGTGCAAACATTTACATTTTAGTATATCATTGTACCACTTAGGTGAAATTGTGAATAGGCTTATAGAATTAAATGTATATAGTATTATAAAGGATGGCGATCGATAAGAATACAAAGGATAAGCTCACCGACTCCGAAAAGAAGAAAATCAAACAGGAAAATAAGGCGAAGGCCAACCCCCAGAAGGCTGCTGAGAAGAAGGAGAAGAATGACGCGTGTCGTGAGAAGAGAAAGGAGGAGGGAACCACCAAGTCATTCGCTTAATATCCCCTTACCCACTTTTGCATTTTACCTACACTCCACACGAGACTCATGATCGCCGTAGCGTTTTTAACAGTCTCGTCTAGAGAGTTCATTTTGTTTAGTTTATATTATTTAGGAATTTACTTAGGTGCTCGCAATCCAATTTCATTCCATATTCGAGGTCCCGGTCTGTAAGTTATAAAAATGAATATTGTTTAAGGAAATTGGTACCCTTCGACAGCTTCTTCAACGACGACGGGTTTTTGAATAGTTTCATCGATTGTAACTGACTTTTTAGGTTTAGGCATGGGTTCGGGTGTGGGTTTTGTATTTTTTACACTCTCGCGCACTTCATTATATATTTCAGGGAATCTATTATACGTATCGTTCTTTTTAGAAAAAAACATAACGAAAGCCAATACACAGAAAGATACGATTGTAGAAATAACAAACGTTCGGAGAATCGTTGGTTTGCTAATATTCAGCATGGTATACGATAGACGAACATTTTAATATTTTGTATTTATATATGAAAGTCACTCTGAAAAGGAGTCCAAATCCGAAAAAGAAATACAGAGTCACGTTCGAAGACGGGGGGCGTGTCGACTTCGGAGGTAAAGGCTATTCAGACTACACGATTCACAAAGATCCATCGCGTATGAAACG
>Ga0308013_10000402_pt1 | contig 23278 bp, 24 predicted proteins | sample Neamet181_FD_203131 | JGI IMG/M metagenome (GOLD analysis project Ga0308013, IMG submission 203131) | Marine microbial communities from water near the shore, Antarctic Ocean - #181 | ecosystem: Environmental > Aquatic > Marine > Unclassified | place: Southern Ocean | collected 2014-07-25
ACATCCCAGCATTTTTTACGTTGATAATATCTTGAAGATTTGAGATGCCTCCCGATGCAATTAAATTCATCCATGGAAAGGATTTAAGCAAGGATTCGTAAAATTCTATGTTTGGGCCTTTCATAACACCATCAAGAGAAATATCAGTAGCCAGGATATTGAAGAAATAATCATTTTTTTCTAGGAAATCATACATTGTAAAGTTTGATGCTTGATCCCACCCATGAGTATGAATAATAAAGCGATCATTGATTTTTTTAAAATCCAAGCCAATAACAATTTGTTCTTTCGAGAAGTTGCTTTTGAGTGTTTCAATGAAGCCTTTCTCCCTAAAGATTGCTGTACCAACAATAACTCGCGAGGCACCACACTTTAATAATAATTCAATTGATTTTAGATTTCTCACCCCACCTCCAACTTGAACCGAAAGCTGATTTATTGAACATAGCTCAGTAATTAGCTTTGAATTAGATTGAATGCCAGTTCTAGCTCCGTCCAAGTCAACCACATGAAGATTTGTTAAGCCATAATTTACAAACTCCATGGCCTGATTTACTGGATCATCGTTGTATGTAGTTACGGCATCAAATTTTCCTTGATATAAACGAACGCATTTACCATCTTTCAAATCAATGGCTGGAAATATATTCATAGGTTTAAAAAGTAATCCAAAAATTTACTCCCATGACCTGATGATTTTTCAGGGTGAAATTGACAGCCCAAAAAATTTTTATACTGAATGACCGAACTAAAGGTATTCATGTATTGAGATGTTGCAATTGAGCAGTCTAGTTCGCTGACAAAGTAACTATTTGCAAAGTAATAATATCCATTTAAATCGATTTGTTTTTTTTGTTTAAAATTCACTTCATTCCACCCCATTTGCGGGATACTAAAATCTGCGGTTTCTGGAAATTTGTTTACAACACCATCAATAATGCCGAGACATTCAGTTTCGTGCTCCATAGAACGTTCAAATAATATCTGCATGCCTACGCAAATACCAAGCACCGGTTGATTTAAGGATTTGATACAGTCGATAAGCCCATGTGCTCTAAGTGTTTTCATAACATTTTGAGCAGAACCAACTCCAGGTAAAATAACTTTATCTGCATTCTTAATAAAATTTCTATCCTGTGTAACCACAACATCTTGATCTCTTAGTTCAAATGCTCTAGCCACCGATCGGAGGTTTGCTCCACCACAATCAACAAGAGCTATCATCAGAGAATGCCTTTAGTTGAGGAGGGTGAAGTACCCTCTATAACAATTGATTGCTTTAATGCTCTGGCAAAAGTTTTAAAGGTTGCCTCAAGCAAATGATGTGAGTTGGTGCCTTTAGTTTCAATGTGACAGGTGAAGGCTGCCTCATTAATTAACGAAATAAAAAAGTGTTCAAACATCTCTGTTGGAAAATCCCCAACCCTTTCTCTTAACGGAGAGCAGTTAAAATTTAAGTATCTTCTGGAGGCTAGATCTATTGCAACGCTGCTCTTAACTTCATCCATTACAAGCGTCTCACTATTTGAGTATCTAGAGATACCGACTCTTTGTCCAAGTGCTTTATTGAGTGCTTTGCCAAGGGTTATGGCAATATCTTCAATTGTATGATGCTCATCGATCTCTAAATCACCCACGCACGTTATGTTCATATCAATTTTACTGTGTTTTGAAAGCTGCTCCAATAAGTGATCTAAAAACTTTACCCCAGTATTAATTGAACTTTTACCAGAGCCATCTAAATTAATGGTGGCATAGATTTCGGTTTCATTTGTTTTTCTAATCTCTGAGACTATTCTCTGAGAAAGTAAGCTTTGAGCGCGAGCTTCTCTAATACTAACAGCCTTAGAATGTCCATCTAGCCCCTCTAAGTCAGCAAGTATAAAGACGGTCTGCTTGAGGTTATTAAAACCTTCTGCGGTAGCTGTTTGAACACTAATTTGCTTACCAAAATCCTTCACTCCAAGTCCTGATATTACAGAAGCAGAGCCATTTGTTGGCAATACATGGTTTGTTCCTGATGCATAATCTCCAAATGATTCTGGGGAGAGAGATCCGCAAAAAACTGATCCTGCACTGGAAATGCGTGGAAGAAGTTTTGAGTAGTCATTGTCGAGTAAAATTAAATGCTCAGGCGCACATTGATTAATTACGGCAACTGAATCAGAGGCTGATTTAGTCTTAACAAGAAAAAGGTTTTTTGTGCTTCTCTTTAATATTGATTGACGTAATAAATCCTTGGATTGATCAAGAAATGCTTTTTTTACAGCATTAAGAACCTTTAACTTTGTGGAGATCACAAAAGCTCTTGAGTCTGGTCCATGCTCTAGCTGCGAGAGAGCATCAGCTGCAGCAAGAGAGGCATTATTAAGTTCATCAGTAACAACCATTACTTCACTTGGTCCAGCAGGTAAATCTATTGCTACATCATTTGATACTAACCTTTTAGCCGCATCGACATAAGCATTTCCAGGTCCAAAAATTTTATCAACCTTGGGCACCATTGTTTGACCATAAGCCATAGCCAAAATAGCTTGAGCTCCACCAATTTTATAAATTAATTTAATGTTAAAAAGCTTAGCAATCCATAATATCTCATTAGGAATTTCACCATTTTCGTTAGAAGGACTACACACAACAATATTCTTGCAGCCAGCAATCCGAGCCGGAATAACCTGCATGAGAAACGATGACACCAACGGTGCTGTGCCACCAGGGATATATAAACCCACAGAGTCAATTGAACGAAACTCTTTCCAGATGCTTACGCCTTTGGTTGTCATGATTGGTTCTGATGAAAGGCTTCTAAGCTCAGCTTTGCAAACTGCTTCGATATTAGCAGCTGCGTTTAAAAGTGCTGTTTTAATATTGTCGGGAAGACTATCGCCTGATTTACTTATCTCGCTAAGCCTTACTTTAAAGGAACGAGGATTTTTTAGCCCCAACTCATTGTTGATAAGAGTCAATGCCTTGGATCCAGTACTATTAATAAGCTCCTTATAGCTATTAACTGTTCCCAAGATATCTTTATCTTGTAAGTTGTTCCTGGACCAGGATGACGGGTCACCTTTTGATCGATTAATTATTTTCATATCAGTTTAGAATCTTTTCAACAGGCATAACCAAAACTGATGATGCGCCATTATTCTTCAGCTTTTCCATAGTCTCCCAGAATACTGGTTCCGTGCACAAAGCATGTATGGCAACTTTATTACCTGATTGCAGTGGAATAATTGTTGGTGACTCTGCCCCTGGAAGGAGCTTGCAGATTTTTTTAACTGATCGAGCGTCTGCGTTCAACATGACATACTTGCTTTCACCTGCATTGATGACACCTTTAAATCTCTCAATTAAAGACAGAATATTCTTTTGATTTATTTTATTTAGTTTGGTGGGAGAAATTAATACAGCCTCAGAGCTCATCAGTGTTTGAAATTCAACTAAATTATTAGCTTCTAACGTTGCGCCTGATGAGACCAGATCGCATATGCAATCTGCAATCCCAATATATGGAGTGAGTTCTACCGATCCATTAATTTTAATAATATTTGCTTGTATTTTTTTTGATCTTAAAAAATTCTTTACGAGTGCTGGATAGGAGGTTGCAATATTTTTATTTTTTAAAGATGTAATATTAACTGAAGAGGGTGCAGCAAATGAAAGTCTGCATTTTGAAAAACCAAGATTTATGAGTTTGTAAGCTTTAAGTGTTTTATTTTGCGCAGATTGTTCGGCCAGAACATTTTCTCCAATAATTCCTAGATCAGCAACACCCTTATCTATGAGTGATGGAATATCATCATCTCTAACCAATAGAATATCCATGTTCATGTTAGAAGACCGAGCTAAAAGCTTTTCACCGGATGTTCTAAATCTAACACCTGCCTTAGTCAATAAATCTCGACTATTCTCAAAGAGTCGACCCTTCTTTTGAATGGCAATTGTAATTTTTTTATCTTTCAACATTGTTTTATGATCTGAGTATTTTCAAGCTTGGCTATGTTAACTGTTTTAGCGTACTAAAACAATGATACATAATCAAATAGCCGAATTAATAATAAATACGTTAAAATAAAAAAAATACAGGAGTCATTATGCCAATATCAGTAAATTCAAATTTTCCAACTACACAGTTAACTCTAATAAAAGATGGAGAAATTTCACAAGCTAGTTCAGATGAATTTTTTAAAAATAAAAACATTATTTTAGTAGGTGTGCCTGGAGCTTTTACTCCTACCTGCCATGCATCGCATTTGCCAGGATATATGGATAATCTTGATGCATTTAATAATAAGGGGTGGGATGTTGTTTTTGTTGCGGTCAATGATCCCTTTGTTATGCAGGAATGGTCTAAAGCATCTTCAGCACAAAATATAAATATGATTGCAGATGGTAATTGCGATCTAACCAATCAACTTGATTTAAAAATGGATGGCTCAGGCTTTGGACTGGGAAATCGTTGCATGCGGTTTGCTATGCATATTAAAAATTGTGTGATTTCTTCGTTGGATGTAGAGGAGGGCGGAGCATTGGATATTTCTGCTGCTGAGACCCAGCTTGCCAAAATCTAAACAAAAATATTTATTTGTTGGTCTTGGAACAATGGGTTTTCCAATGGCCGGGCATCTCTCTCGCAATCAAGGCATTGAAGTTTACGTATTCAATAGAACTAAAGCAGTCTCTTCTAAATGGATAAAACAACATACTGGAAATCAAATCACGTCTTTTGACTCTTTGTCCATAAAGTTTGATGGTGTTATTACTTGTCTTAAAGATGATGCTGCAATATCCTCGTTTCTACTAAAGAGTGAGGTAGTTAACTCTATTAAGACCAATGGCTTTATCCTCGATCATTCAACTACATCGCTCGATTTAGTAGATTTAATATCAAATAATCAGGAAATTCTTTCTAAGAAAATATCATTTTATGATGCTCCTGTAAGCGGGGGTGAAGCGGGCGCAATTAACGGAGCTCTTTCTGTGATGTTGGGCGGCCCTAACAAAAAATTATCCAAAATTAAGCCTGTCATGAATGCTTACGCTAAGTCTATAACTCACATAGGCTCTAGCGGCCATGGGCAGTTAACAAAAATGGTAAATCAATTGTGTATTGCTAGTCTTATTCAAGGCTTATCTGAGGGAGCTCTATTGGGCATTAAATCTGATTTAAATATGAGCAAAGTTCTTGAGGCGATATCAGGAGGCGCTGCTCAATCTTGGCAAATGGACAATCGATTTAAAACAATGGTGAAAGGTGAGTTTGACTTCGGTTTTGCTGTTGATCTGATGATTAAGGATCTTAATATAGCTTTAGAGCACTCTAGGAAATTAAATCTAGATCTTGATACCTCGAAGTCAATTCTTCATAAGTACAAGAAACTATCAAACCTAGGAGAAGGCCAACTGGACACATCAAGTTTAATCAAACTGCTTAAATAGCAAAAGCTATTAAAAAAAGCCCACAAGGCAAGCTTTTAATATTTTTAAGCGCTTAAGCTCTTTTAATCCAAGTCATCGCTAACTATATTGGAGCAAAGAAAAAACTCGTATAAGAATTACCTTCCTGATCTTTTCGACCGAGGGCATCCCTGAAAACAACCTTTATCTTCATATCAAATGTTATGTCTTCGGGATTCATTTTAACGTCGATTAAGTTTCCTTTAATTGTGCCGCCTCCATCTAAGTCTACGATAGCAGAGATATAGGGGACATCGATTCCTGGGAATGATCTATGAACTATAGAATAAGAATATAATTTTCCAGTATTCGCTAACTTCAATTCAGCCAATGCATCTCTTGCAAAACATTTACCGCAAGAAGTCCTTTCATCTACAAAAATAGAATTGCAACTCTTGCATTGCAAACCCATAAGAAAGTATTCATCATTTTCCTGGCGAATATAATTTGTTGCTTTTAATACTTTTGCATCTTTATTGGACATATTTTTTTCTTTCATTAATATTGATGGGTAATTTTATATTATATAAATGATTGGGAGACATCAAATGAAAGGATACATGTTTGGTTTGCTTTATATGGAAAGCTGGGAATGGTATGAGGAATATTTTCCTGCTACAGCAAATTTAATTAAAGAGCATGGTGGCATTTATTTAGCCTCAGGCATTAAGCCAGAAGTTCTTGAAGGCAAGGAGCAGCCAAGCGCATATGTATTATTGGAATTCCCGGATTTAATCTCAGCTCAAAAATGGTACGAAGATCCTCGATATAAACCATTGGTAGAGTTAAGAAATTCTGGGGGAAGATCTGAAATTTATATATTTCCAGGTGGGGCTCCTCAAACAAATGACTAAACCTAATAAAGAATTATCAGAATGGATTGTCCCTATCGACGAATCAGATATTTCATCAATCACTCTTGGAGAGCTCATTGACTCTGCTGCAGATGAATTTCCTGATATCGAGGCTCTCGTATACTCAAATCAACCTGATGTAAAAGAAATTAGATGGACGTATAAATTCTTGAGTGATGCGTCAACAGATCTTGCCAGAGGTTTGCTTGGAGAAGGCTTATCTCCCGGAGATACTGTCGGAGTTTGGGGTCCAAATCATCCTGAGTGGATATTAACTGAGTACGCATTAGCAAAAGCTGGTTTAAAAATGGTCACATTAAACCCTTTATATAAAGATCAGGAGCTAATTTTTGCACTTAATACCGTTAAAGCAAAAGGATTGATTCACGCAGATAATATTGGAGGAATCCCTGCAAGCGATTTAATCAATACTATTAAAGGTGAGATACCTTCGCTTCATCATATTCACTCATTTGATAAAGGCTTAAATCAGTTGCTTGTGAATGGCGCGCAATCTTCAATCCAACTACCAGCTGTTAATTCTAAAGATATATTTATGATCCAATATACTTCCGGAACGACTGGAATGCCAAAGGCTGCTCAGATGACGCATGAGGCTCTCATAACTTCGGCAAAAAATAGCCACATTCGATGGAAAGTTACCAATAATCAAAAAGTTTGCCATGGGTTTCCTTTATTCCACATTGGTGGTTCAGCCTGCATGACCCTTGGAGCTGCATCTATGAGATCTGTGTCTCTACCACTTTATATTTTTAAGCCAGGCGTAACTTTGGATATTATAGAAAACGAAAGCTGTTCAATGTTTATCGGAGCTCCTGTTCACCTCACAGCAATGATGCAAGATCCATCTTTTCAAAAAAGAGATTTGTCAGCTTTAAAATCTCTGGTTGTAGGAGGATCGAATCCACCAGTTGAATTAATGAAGCAATTCTCTGAAGCCTTTGATGCCGATGTTACTAATGGGTATGGTATGACCGAAACTTGTGGCTTGTCTTGTACAGCTCTTCCAACCGACCCTCCCGAGCTTAAAGCTATAGCGGGCCTTCCATTGCCTGGCGTCTCATTGCGAGTGGTTGATCATAATTATCAGATTGTAATGAATGATATGCCAGGAGAGCTCTTGTATAAGGGCCCAGGCTTGATGAATGGCTATGGAAACTTACCAGATGGAAGCTCAGGTATAAATGATGATGGGTGGTTCCCTACTGGAGATTTAGCCACTATGAACTCAGAGGGTTACATTAACATTGTTGGTAGATCAAAAGAAATGATAATAAGGGGAGGCGAGAACCTTTACCCAATTGAAATTGAAAATTACTTAGTTGAGCATCCTGGTGTGCTAGAGGTAGCTGTTTTTGGTCTACCAGATCAGAAGTATGATGAAGAGTGTTGCGCTGTGGTAAGAGCTGATATGGATATTCTCAGCGATCCTGAAGATTTAAGGCAATGGTGCAAGGAAAGAATTTCAAGATGGAAGATACCGAGATATATTTTTTTTATTGATTCATTTCCGATAACACCATCAGGAAAAATTCAAAAATATAAATTGCAAGAAAAATATATTGAGCAACTTTCTTTAAATAAATAATCTTTTAAGCGGCTTTGAATTAGCGTTTTTTTGCTACATAATAAAAACATGGAATATTCAAAATACAAAGAACTTCAAATAACCTCAGAGAATAGAATTCTCACCATAGCTATAAATCGTCCCGAACACATGAATGCTGTAAACGAACAATTGCATATGGAATTTTCTACAATTTTCATGGATGCTGAGTATGACGATGATATCGATATAGTTATTTTAACTGGCTCAGGCAAATCTTTTTGTGCGGGCGGAGATTTGAAATGGTTGCTCGGCATCCATGGTGATCCTGTTGCTACCTCTTATCATATTAGTCACGATCGAAAAATTCAAAATACAATGTTAGATATGGAAAAACCAATTATTGCAAAAGTAAATGGCCCAGCAATAGGTCTAGGTTGCTCATTAGCATTATTTTGCGACTTTGTGTATGCAACACCTAGGTCAAAATTTGCTGATCCTCACGTCTCGGTTGGTTTAGTAGCAGGGGATGGTGGTTGTGTTATGTGGCCACAATTAATTGGCTATGCTAGAGCAAAAAAATATCTTCTTACAGGTGAGGTTATTCCTGCAAGCGACGCATTAAATATGGGCTTAATTACAGAAGTAGTCGAGGAAGATCAAATTGATGCCGACGTACTGGCCTTAGCTGAGAAATTAAGAGATGGAGCTAAATATGCTATTAGATGGACTAAAACTTCGATTAATGCAGGTTTAAAAGTAACAGCAAATTCTATTATTGATCGATCCGCAGCTTTTGAAAATATCACACAGTTAATGGAAGATCATAAAATAGCTCTCCAAGCTTTTTCTGACAAAGAAACACCAAAGTTTAAGCAAAAATAATAGTCCCTTTACTTTGAACAAATTTCTTATCATCACAGGCGGCAGTAGTGGAATAGGTTATGCCGCAGCAGTCCTTTTTCAAAAAGAAAATTATAAAGTCATTAACTTATCCAGATCTGAGATACCCCTCAAGGATGCAATTCACATTCCAGTTGATCTATCTACTTCAACATGGCATGAAGAAGTTAGCAGCACTTTTAAGACCTTGCTAGAAGATGCTGATCAAATTTCATTAATACACAATGCAAGTAAAATGCAGAGTGATAATGTTGAGAATTTCGATCTAAATGCTCTAAGAGATGTGCTTGAGGTGAATTTAGTTGGCCCCTCCATCTTAAATCAGCTAACTATCCCCTATATGAAAAGGGGCTCATCAATTATATATGTTGGATCCACGCTTTCAGAAAAGGCGGTTCCACAAATGTCTTCATACGTAACAACAAAACATGGAATGATAGGTTTAATGAGAAGCACATGCCAAGACCTATTTGGTAGGTTTATACATACTGCTTGCGTCTGCCCTGGCGCAACGGAAACTGAAATGCTTCAAGAATATGTACAGGGCAATGCTGAGGCTCTTAAAATAATGGCAGGAACATTAAGTGAAAATAGGCTAATTTCGTCGCCAGAAATTGCATCAACATTGTTATTTTGTGCTCAAAACTCAGTAATAAATGGATCTGTCATCCATGCTAACTTAGGAATATTATCTACATGAATCAATTTAGTGAGCCCGAACACATCACCATTCTAAGGAATACTTTAAGGCAGTTTATCGACAAAGAAATGCCGAGAGATAAAGTGAATCAGTGGGATAAAGATGACTACTTCCCTAGGGATGTATTCGACAAACTTTGCGCTTTAGGCGTTACATCTCTAACCGTTCCTGAGGAATATGGTGGTTCCGGCAAAGATATGATGGCAACCATAGCAATAATCGAAGAGCTATGTACCAGGAGTCTCGGCATGGCATCTGGCTTCATATTTTGTGCATGTTACGCAGGCTTGAATATCTCAGAAGTTGCTAGCGAAGAGCAGAAAAAAGAGTTCCTACCAAAGGTTGCTCAAGGCAAACTTCTTTTTTCATACGGTATAAGTGAACCAGATGTTGGAGCTGATGTTGCCAGTGTTCGAACAAAAGCTGTTATTGATGGCAATGAAGTTATTATTAATGGGACTAAGAGGTGGTGCTCTGGGCCTAATGTAACTGATTTTATTTACACAATTGTTCGCAGTGGCCCTGAAGAAGATAGGTATAGAAATCTATCCTTGATTTTAATTCCACCACTGTCTAAAGGCATCACAATTGAACCGATGCAAACCTTGGGTCAAAAAGGTGTTGGGGGAACATGCGACGTAACGTTTGAAGATGTCAGAGTTCCTATTGAAAATATTGTTGGTGGCGAAGATGGCTGGAATAATGGATGGAGTAAAATTGTAAGCACGGGTTTGGATGTTGAAAAAATTGAAGTGTCCGCCATGGCGCTTGGAATTGCCAGAGCCGCTGTTGAGGATGCTTGGCAGTATTCTCAGGAACGCATTCAGTTTGGAAAACCTATTTGTCACAATCAAGCTGTCAGACATCAGCTTGCTGAAGTGAAAACAAAGTTAGAAGCTTGCAGGCTAATGACTTACCAGGGAGCATGGCTTGCGGATCAAGACGTTGTTGCAACGGTTGAAATGTCCATGTCAAAACTGTTTGTAACGGAAACAGCCTTGGAAATTGTTCTTACTTGCCAGCAAATATTAGGTGCATATGGTTATGTCAGAGACTTTGATATGGAGAGGTATGTAAGAGATATGCTAGCAATGCCTATGATAGGTGGATCGTCCTCAATCCAAAAAAATAATATTGCTAATAGGTTGAATCTTCCGAAATAAAACTTATGTTCAAGGATCAAACTGCAATAGTTGGAATCGGGCAAACAGAATTCTCAAAAAACATTGATTCAACAGAATTAAATTTAGCCTGCAAAGCTATAAAATTAGCACTTGATGATGCGGGAATAAGTCCTGATCAAGTTGATGCATTAGGAACTTTTACATACGAAGAAACTCCTGAATTTGAAATCGCAAGAAATCTTGGTTTTGGTAACTTACATTACTGGAGTCAGGCTCCATATGGAGGTGGAGCAAGTTGCGCAGCAATTGGCCAAGTAGCTATGGCTATAGCAAGTGGAATAGCCAATGTTGGAGTTGTTTGGAGATCAAGGAAAAGGGGAGATCCAACTTCAAGAATGTGGTCACATACAGAGCAAGAAATTTTCGATCATTGGAAATGGTCTAGACCCTCAGGACTGGTAAGGCCAGTCGATGAGTCCTCAATGATCATGAGAAGATACATGTATGAAAATAGCTACTCTAGAGAAGACTTGGCAAGTGTTGCTATGACTCTAAGAAAATATGCCAATAAAAATGTTAATGCTTTGATGCATAAAAAGGAGCTATCACTTGACGACTACATGAATGCAAGGATGATATCTGACCCTCTTTGTTTGTATGATAATTGCTTGGAGAGTGATGGCGCTATTGCAATTGTTATAACCAAATTAAGCCTTGCTAAAACATTAACCAATCAACCTGCGATAATTCATGCTTACTCTCAGGGAATGTCACAAGAGCATTCATTAATGACTGACTACCATGGAAATAATCCTCTTCAGAGCTCCTCGTATGTGACTGCTAAAAACCTATGGAATTTATCAGACTTCCAACCAAAAGATGTTGATGTAGCACAATTCTATGATGCTTTCTCTCCAATGATTCCTCTTTCATTGGAGGCTTATAACTTTTGCTCGAAAGGCCAGGCTCTAAATATGATTGGAGATGGCTTTATTTCTGAAGATGGGCCCCTGCCAGTTAACACATCAGGTGGCAGCCTGTCTGAGGTTTACCTGCATGGCATGAATCTTGTCTTGGAGGCAGTAAGGCAAATTAGAGGGACATCTTCCGCTCAGGTAAATCATGCCAATTTATCTCTTGTTACCACTTGTGATTCAACTCCAAATGCCGCACTGTTATTAAGAGGGGATTCTTAGATGATTGAGAGCATTCCCATTCCTGGCATTAATGATTTTGATGAAATTTTTTGGCTAAATTGCAGTAACAATCAATTATCAATTCAGCATTGTGGCGCTTGTGATGAACCTCGATTTCCTCCAAGACATATGTGCCCAAAATGCCAGTCAATAGATCATAAATGGAAAATTGTTGCTGGAGATGCCGAGCTGTGGTCTTATGTTATTCCTCGCGCACCCTTGCTGCCTTACTTTGAAAAACAGTCTCCGTATATCGTAGGTTTGGTTGCTTTAAATAATTATACAAACATTCGAATTATTGGAAGAATAATGAATTCAGATGGAAGTAACTTAGCAAGTACAACAAATATTGCCATTGGATCTAAGCTATCTGTTGGATTTAATAAAATAAATTCTGAGATAACTATTCCTTTTTGGTTTCTAGATGTTTAAATTATAAAAGCTTGATAGATTGCTGGGGAGGTGATCATGAAAATAAACTACAACCCTTACTCTAAAGAATTTTGGGATAATTCTTGGGATATCTACAAAGACCTTAGGGATAATGATCCGGTTCACTGTATGGAAGACTTTGGTGGGGCCTGGGCATTAAGTAGGTTTGATGATATCTGGAATGCTCATCTAGGTTCATACACGGACTACACCTCAGTATTTGGCACTTCACCACCACCACTATTACTTGGTGATGAATCAGGCCCAGGTCATGTGTCAATTCCAACTAATGATGGTGCAGACCATAGAAATTATCGAAACACCATTGCCGATAAATACACCCAACCCTCCATTGCTGAATTGGAAGAAAAAATTCGATCTATGACTCGTGATGAGCTAAAACCAGCTTTAAAAATTGGTAAATTAGATATTCACGATATAGTAAGAAAAGTAGCTCTATTTAGTGTCACTGACATGATTGGTCTGGATCGAGAAGTGGCTTTAAAAGCTCGTGAATTAATTGATATTTTCTATGAAAGAGATCCGGACATTATGGGTGCAACGCCAAGAGGCCAAGAAGCTTTTGGGCAATGCATGGGTTTGATGCTTCAGCTCGCTGCTGAGTGGAGAAAAGATACTCCGCCTTCTCCCTCTCATATTGAAGCATGGATCAATAATCAAGTCTCAGAAGGTGTATGGATGTCTGATGAGCAGATTATGGGCAATACAAGCATGTTGATAATTACTGGGGCCGATACAGTTCCATACAACGTCGCCAATCTTTTTTATTATCTCAATCAAAGACCAGAACAAATGAAAATGATGAAAAATGATTTTTCATTGATTCCCAATGCTTTTGAAGAGTGTGTGAGATTTGATCATCCAACAAATATTCTTGGTCGAAGACTTAATAAAGATCTTGAGCTCCATGGCAAGAAAATGAAAAAAGGTGATGCTGTTATTTATCTTTATCAATCCGCAGGAAGGGATGATAGGGAGTTTACCAATCCTGATCAATTTGACATCACAAGACCGAAACCAAAAAGAAGTATTAGTTTTGGCCATGGCCCCCACAAATGTCTTGGACAGCACCTAGCAAGATTGGAGGGCAGGGTGATAATAGAGGAGATATTAACAGCTATACCAGAATTTGAGATTCAGGAAGATGGCGTAGTTAGGACATTTGGCGAATTCTTGCAAGGTTACAGAAATATGCCAATAGTTTTTAAACCTATCAAGTAAACTGCTTTTACTCTAAAGTTTATACATTATTGTTTTTTCACTTACTAAGAAATTAGCTTCATCTCTCCTAATTATTTCAACAATTTCAGGATTGCCTGCAATCTCCATAAAGCCATCTAAATCCTTTTGATTTTGAAAACCTAGCTCAGTTATAACGCTGAAAACATTACCTAGACTATCTGCTTTTAGGGTGAAATCCCCGGTAAGTAAATTAGATTTGGTTAAGTATCTCCTGGTATATTCTTTAAGCATCGGAAAAATGCTGTGAATAAGTGGAGCATGTTTAGTTTCGTAATATGTTTGAAACTCCTGATCTGAAATATCAGGCTTTTTGGTTATTAGAGCTATTAGTTTTGGCATAATTTTAAACAAGCTGACCATTCAGAAGGACTGAGTTTCCATGGCGATGCTAGAGGCTCTCCTGACTCATTAACTGCAAGAATTACTTTTGCCGATGCTGATATTTTTTTGTCTACTTGAACTTGAACATCAACTTGTAACAATGATCTTGAATCATCAATCTTCTGCTTGTGAATAACTAAACCCTGAAATTCAAGAACGTCTTCCGGGCAAATTGGTTTTTTCATTTTAAAGCTCACTTTTCCAATTCTTGTGGCATGACCATAAATATCTGTAATATATTTTATAATTAATCCATTCAAGGTGTAGTTGTTCATTATGATATTTGGAAGTTTGCCTTCAGACATTGCCCAGGTTTGATTGGTATGAAGAGGCTGCCAATCTCTGCTAGAAACTGCACCATTTTGTATAGACTTAACTGTTGCTATATGACTTGCAGAACTTAATACATTGTTCACTTCAAAGAATTTACTATTCATTTTTTATAGCCTAAAAAATGGATTTTTTGCATCCCGACCAATTCATTAGATTGGTTTTTATAAATTACCTCAATAATCCAGTATCTTCCTTTGCCAAGTTTAGTATCAACTTTATCACTAACACTTAACAATTTTTGCTCTGCTGAAATTCTATCGCCTTGCACTACTGGCTCATGAAATTCTATTTCAACTTCTGTCACAATACCCAATGGTAAATCCAAGGCTTTTTTTACTAAAAAATGCAGTTCCATTGGCATCCTTCTTTCTCTTTCTGGGTGCCATTCAAAATCATGAAGCCAAGATGGCAGAAGGGCTGGATGAGCTATTGTCATGTTTGTATGTTCGCTAGCTTCAATTTGGTTCCAATATAGTGGATTAGAGTCCTCAATTGCTGAACAAAAATTCTGCCAAAGAACACTTTGGACTTCGAATGGACTAGGTTCAGTGATGACAGTTTTTCCGAGCCAGTTTTTTATTTTCTCTGGTAGAGCATTTTTATCCATTGCTTTTTATAAGGGTAGTTTTAACGCTTTTTTAGCAATTGTATTTTTTTGTATTTCAGTTGTGCCAGCTCCTATGGTATCAACAAGAGTGCTTCTATAAGACCATTCCCACTTTCCATTAGCATGTGATTGCTCATACTCCTTTGTAAACAAACCCTCTGGACCTAATATATCCATTGCAGCGTTAGCTAAGCGTTGATGTAATTTTGTGCTAAAGAGTTTAAATATTGCTGCTTCTGTCTGAGGAACCTGTTCTTGGATAGCTATCGATAGGACCTTTCTTTGCAACACCTTTGCTTTTTCAACGTCAGAAGCTAAATAGATGAGTTTTTTTCTAATGTCAGGTATTTCATTTAATGGAGAGCCATCTCTAGATAGAGTGTTGACCAGATCTACTAATTCCTTGAATTTCTGCTCCAAAGGGGCAATCGTATAAAAGGTGAATCTTTCATAATTTAATGCTTCGCAAATGTATACCCAACCATTATTCACTTCTCCAACAACATATTCATCTGAAACCCATACATCAGTTAAAAATACACTATTTGTAGCATGCTCCCCGACAGTTTCAATTGGATAAACTTCTATTCCTGGATCATTCATTTTAACTAAAAAGACACTTATTCCTTTGTGTTTTGGTGCCTCAGGATCTGTCCTTGCAGCCAACCAATACCAATCGGCAACATGACCTGAGGAAGTCCATATTTTTTGACCATTGATTAACCACCCATTATCTTTGCGCTCTGCTTTAAGTTTCAAAGAAGCTAAATCTGAGCCAGCTCCTGGCTCGCTATAACCTAAAGCAAAATCAATTTCCCCAGCAAGGATTTTAGGTAAAAATTCATCTTTTACTGTTTGAGAGCCATGGTGAATAATTGTTTGACCAATTGATCCCACGCCTTTTCCAGGGGAGGGTGCTCCTACCCTACATAATTCTTCATTAAGTATGTAATCGTAGATACCATCTTTTTCTTGGCCTCCATATTGTTTTGGCCAAGACATCCCTAGATATCCATGTTCTGATAACGTTCTCATGAATTTTTGTCTGGCTGGGCTATCTATTTTAGTCTGGGCATCAGCCTCTCTGTTTGGAGCAAAGACAATATCTGCATCGGGCTTAAGTTTTTCTTTTTTTATAAAAGTCCTAACCTCTTCAATAAATATTTCTTCTTCATTTGTGAAATCGAAGTTCATAAAATTACACTCCTGGTGCTAAGACTTTATCTCTGTTTCCATGGTCATGATCAACTCTTAAAATTCTTTTTTCAATCACCCAGTCTCCATTGAATAATTTCCATTTATCCTGATATTCTCCAAACATTTCCCAATATTCCTTTTCATTTGGTGATAACCCAACATGATAAGCTCTAACATAGCATGCACTCGTTGCTTCATCAGAATTGATATTGAGGATTCTAAAATTAGTCAGCATATGTTGAGTCCAACCACAGCCACCAAGACTGGATTTGCACATAATAAGTATTTCTTCTCTAGACTGAGGCTCAAATGAAAAATTATCATCGCCGTAGAATGCAGTCGCATCTTCGTGAAAAATATCGTCTACAAGACCCCAATTCCTTGTATCCATAGCTGTAGCATACAAAATAAGCTTTCTTTTTATTATCTCTATAGAGCTTTCCATCATTTACACCTTTTTAATGACTCTACTAAGTTTAATATAAAAACACATTTTCTTGCTATGACTTTCTAAAATAAGGAATTTGGGGAAGTGATGATATTAATATAAACTTTAATTTAGTATTTTCTAACCTCTATAAAACTTGAATCAATGGAACTAAATTTTAACGAAGAGCAAATAATACTTAGGCAGACCGCAGAAGGTGTTTGTAAAAATTATGCAGATTTAAATTCTTTAAGAGAAATTGAGGGAACTGAATTAGGCTATTCAGAAGATTTCTGGAAGCAACTAATTCAACTCGGTCTCACTGGTATATCTATTCCAGAAGAATTTGGAGGCTCAAATATGGGATTGCTTGATAGCGCAATACTGTCTGAAGAATTTGGTAAAGCCTTGTCATTATCACCACTCTTTATAAGCTCATTTATGTGCGCATCTCTCGTTGAATCATTCGGCACAATAACTCAAAAAGATATTATTCTTCCTAATATTGCATCTGGTGCTGACATATATACATTGGGTCTTTTAGAGAAAAATTCCAGCTTTCACGAATCTGGAATTAATCTTGAGATTCAAAACAAAGCTAATACTCTTGTCTTAAATGGTTCCAAGCAGATGGTTCCATACGCATCCGTTGCTAAAGAAATTATTGTTATTTGTAAATATAAAAATTCAATTGCGGCTGCCATTGTTCCAATGGATCAAGCTGACGTGATTCATACCTATCAAGCCAATCATGCCAAGACCAGTATGTATGAGGTTGAATTCAATAATGTGAAAATTGATGACTCTATGTTATTAATACATGAAAATTTCTGGTCAGTTTGGGAGTTAATTAGTCAAAAGTGTCAAATACTAATTGCTGCTGAGGCTGCTGGAGGCTCAGAAAAATCTTTGTATCTTGGAAGAGATTATTCTCTTGAAAGGGAGGCTTTTGGTCAAAAGATTGGTTCTTTTCAATCAATAGCTCATTACCTAGCAGATGGTTTAGTTGAAGTTGAGGCAAGCAAGCTAATGACTTATCAGGCGGCTTGGGCATATGACAATCAGAGAGATATTTCTAGCCTTTCCGCTATGGCAAAACTACAAGCTTGCAAATCGTATAGAGAAATATCAGCCACCACCATACAAATTTTTGGAGGAATGGGATTTACAGTTGAAGCCGATCCTCAGCTTTATTTTAGGCGAGCCAAGCATTTACAGAACTCACTATGGGGTGAGACTTACTTAGAGCAACAGCTGGAAAGTGCTTTTTTTGATAAAACCAGGAAATCCGATTGAAGTTCTCAACCATTGATTACCAGGTCCAAGATGGTGTGGCCACTATCTTACTCAATAGACCGGAGAGTCTTAATTCAGTTAATAGTTTAATGTCTCAAGAGCTCCCAGTAGTCTGGGATAATTTTAATAATGATGATTCTGCAATAGTTGCAATTATCTCAGGGTTTGGCGATAAGTCTTTTTGTACAGGGGCTGACTTGGCTGATTTACCAGATATGGATAATGAATTGGGTCATGCAACAATAGAGTCGATTAAATGGACTTCTTTGCAAAATCAAATTTGGAAGCCTGTTATTTGTGCTGTTAACGGAATGTGTTGTGGCGGAGGCCTTCATTTTGTTGCGGATAGCGATATTGTAATTGCCTCTGAACACTCAACTTTTTTTGATACTCATGTAAAAGTTGGACTTGTTGCTGGGTTGGAGCCTGTAGGCTTAAGTCGAAAAATCCCACTTGAAAGTGTATTAAGGATGTCCTTGGTTGGAGGCGGCGAAAGAATGAGCTCTGATCAAGCTCTTAATATAGGATTAATAAGCGAAAAGGTGCCGCATGATAAACTTTTAGAAAGGGCTAATGATCTTGCTGATATGATAAAAGTACATTCCCCAGCTGCATTATCACGAACAAAAAAAGCAATTTGGAACTCAAAAGAGGTTGGTCTATCTAACGCATTAAATTTTGCATGGAGTTCTATCTTGGATCAAAATACACATTCTGATTTTGTTGAAGGTACCGCAGCATTTTTAGAAAAAAGATCGCCTAAGTGGAAACCTTATTCCGAAAGCTAAATGAACTACGAGCAAATTATTTACCTTGAGGAAGGCAACCTCTCAAAAATTTACTTAAATAGACCGCATAAGTTAAATGCTTACACGCCTGATATGGGTGATGAAATTATCCATGCCTTTAGAAAAGCTAATTTAAATCCAAATATCTCAGCTATTGCCTTACTAGGAAACGGTAAATCTTTTTGCGCTGGAGCAGATAAGGATTACCTCTTGGGGGATAAATTGAGCAAATCTGGATTAAAAATTGGACAAGATGAGTTTATCTCATCTTTTGTTGCTGAGCTCTCATCTTCTAAAAAAATACTTATTGCTGCCTTAAAAGGTTCGTGTGTCGGTATTGGAATAACAATGGTTCTCCCTTTTGATATAAGAATCGCTGAAACTAATACACTTTTATCTTTCCCATTTACAAAACTAGGAATACTTCCCGGTCTGGCAAGTACATATTTTTTACCTTTACTAATTGGTTCAAATAAAGCTAAAGAAATAATTTTAACCAACGCTAAGCTAAGTTCTGCTGAGGCATTAAATATTGGCTTGGTGAGTGAAGTTGTCGATGAAAATAAATCTGAAGAAAGGCTAAAAGAAATTGCATTTTCTATGGGTAAAATTAATCAAAAAGTATTATTCGCTGGGAAGCAAGCATTTCAAGTTAACTTGGAAGAACATGTTCAAAATGCTATAAAGAGAGAGCAAAATTTAATAAAAACTATTAAGTAAAGCAACATATCAACCATGGGGGGTGATTGCTATGGACATTAAATCATTAGGTTACATTGGGTTTGGTTCTAAGGATCCATTAGAGTGGTTAGAATTCGGTACTGAGATACTAGGTATGATGCCAGCAAGGGCTGTGCCTGGTGAAAGCTGGGGATTTCCACAAGATCCAAATTTTAAGATTGCCAGTGGCGGCAAGGGTATTTCTGATGATGGATCCGTATATTTAAAACTTGACGAATATCAATGGCGCATAGGTATTCATCAAGATGATGATAACCATGGAATTCTATATATAGGATTTGAAGTAGACAATATCTCGAAACTTGAAGAAGCTAAAAAACATTTAATAGAAAATAAAGTTGATGTCTTGGATGGGTCAACAGAAGATGCTCGATCAAGGGGTGTCGGTGGTCTTATAAAATTTAGTGATCCCTCTGGAAATCCTGTCGAAATTTACTATGAGCCAACCTTAGATTACAAATTTTTATCGCCTGTTCCAAATCAAACCTTTGTAGCTAGTAATTTAGGACTTGGTCATTTAATGATCTTGACAGCAAGTAGAGAGCAAACTTTTGATTTTTATACCAAAATTCTTGGCTTTAAGTTAACCGACTACATAAGTTTTGAAGGTGGTGATGGAGCATGGTTTATGAGATGTAATCCTAGGCATCATAGTATGGCTTTATCAAAGTTTGGTGAGGCTAATGGAATGCATCACATAATGTTTCAGGTTGACTCAATAGATAGTGTTGGAAGGGCGCTTGATAGAATTAATACAGCTGGAATAAAAATTAGCTCTACGCTTGGAAAGCATATCAATGATCTAACAACCAGTGTTTATATCAAAGGCCCCAATGGATGGGATGTTGAAATAGGAGCAGAAACTGTGAATATTCACGATGATGATAAGTGGATTCCAAAACAATTTGTAGAGGGTGATATATGGGGTCATCATGGAATAATGGATTCCGTTGCCGAAGTAAGCGCAGATCTTGCGGCGAAGGACCATGATGGCAAAAATTAATTTTACATCAGACGCTATCGATATAGGGATGGTAACCAGGAATGATATTGAGATGCTTTCCTTTTATCAAAATGTATTAGGTCTAACTAAAGATATGGAAATACCATTTCCCGGGCTTGGGGTTGTAAATAAGCTTTCATTTGGAAGTGGGTTCATAAAAATTCTAGTTCTTGATAAAAACCCAAGCAATACGAATCCTACTGGTGACTTTTCCACCTCTAATGGCATCAGATACATCACTATAAATCTTAGTAATTTGGATGAAATTTTAGATTCCTGTAAGTTAAATGACGTTAATATTATTAACTCCGGAGTGACCATTCGTCCTGGCGTTACAGTTGCCATTATCCAAGATCCTGATGGTAATTTAATAGAATTAATGCAGGCAAAATAATGTCAAAAGTAGACCTTGATTACACTCTTGATGACAAATATCTTTTGGATGAAGGAAAGGTTTTTTTATCCGGAACCCAAGCGCTTGTCAAACTGCCGCTGATTCAAAAAAAAATTGATAAGCTAAATGGTATTAATACAGCTGGATTTATTTCTGGGTATCCAGGATCTCCGTTAGGAGGTTATGATCATGCATTGCACCAAGCCTCTAGTTTTCTTAAAAAGAATGAAATTGTTTTTCAACCCGGTATAAATGAAGATCTTGCAGCAACTGCTCTTCATGGTTCGCAGCAAACAACTTTGGTTGATAACCCTAAGTATGATGGCGTATTTGGTTTGTGGTTTGGCAAGGGTCCGGGGGTTGATCGATCTGGAGATGCTCTAAAACATGGTAATTATGCTGGGTCCTCAAAATATGGTGGGGTAATAGCTTTAGCCGGTGACGATCATTCAGCAAAGTCTTCAACTACTGCGCATCAAAGTGACCATGCTTTTATCCATTTTGGAATGCCTATTCTTAATCCGGCCACAGTCCAAGACTATATTGATTTTGGGTTATTGGGAATTGCAATGTCGAGATATTCTGGCTGCTGGATTGGAATGAAATGCATTACTGATACCGTTGAAAGTGCTGCTTCAGTAGACATTGGATTGGATAGGTTTAAACCTAATTTTCCAGAAGATTTACCCAGTGATGATCTTCACCTTCAATGGGGTTACATACCAGCTTTATCAGAAACAAGGCTGTATAAGAAGCGATTGCCAGCAGCTCAAGCATTTGCAAAAGTAAATTCCCTGGATAAAGTTATCTTTCAAGGGAAAAGAAAGCTAGCGATAGTAACGAGTGGAAAGGCTTACTTGGATGTAAGACAGGCTCTTGACGAACTTGGTCTTGATGATAAAACATGTGAGGAAATTGGCGTGTCTTTGTACAAGGTTGGTATGGTTTGGCCCTTAGAGCCTGATAATATTATAAATTTTGTTGAAGGCAATGATGAGGTTCTTGTTATTGAAGAGAAAAGACCCATTGTTGAAGATCAGCTTATGAAATATCTCTTTAATCATCAGAAGAGGCCATTGATTATTGGCAAAACAGATGAGCATGGTGAATATCTTATTCCATCTGAAGGTGAACTCTCTCCAAGCTCCCTATCTTTGATTATCGCAAAGAGAATTCAAAAACTGTCACTAGATATTGATTTATCAAATAAAATTCAAGAGATTGATGATTTAATTTTGAATATAAATTCTGCCCCGGTTTCCGATCTATTTAGGCTGCCAAGCTTCTGTGCAGGCTGCCCTCACAATACTTCAACGAAAGTACCTGAAGATAGTTTTGCATTTGGTGGAATTGGTTGCCATGGTATGGCTACCTTTATGCCTGAAAGAAAAACCTATAATCTAGGGCAGATGGGTGGAGAGGGCGTAATGTGGACAGGCATTGCTCCATTTACCGAAACGGAACATATATTTCAAAACCTCGGAGATGGAACTTATTATCACTCGGGAATCCTGGCTATTCGATCTGCAATTGCATCTAAAGCCAATATAACTTTTAAAATTCTTGTAAATGATGCTATTGCAATGACAGGCGGGCAAGATATTAGTGGCAAAGTTCAAGTGGACAGCCTTAGCTGGCAAGTGCATTCAGAAGGCGCTAAAAAAGTTGTAGTTATGACAGACTACCCAGAGAAATACCCACCTAGCAGCTCCTTTGCTCCGGGTGTAGAGATTTTACATAGAGATGAGCTTGATAAAGTTCAAAGAGAGCTCCGAGAAATAAAAGGCGTTACAGTTATTCTTTATGATCAATACTGCGCTACTGAATTAAGAAGACGAAGAAAAAGAGGCCTTGCCGAAGAGCCTGATAAAAGAATATTTATTAATCCCCTAGTATGCGAGGGTTGTGGTGATTGTGGAGTTCAATCTAACTGCATAGCGATAGAACCTCACGAATCAAAATTCGGAAGAAAGAGAGAGATAAATCAATCAGCTTGTAATAAAGATTATTCTTGCACCAAAGGCTACTGTCCTAGTTTTCTAACTGTTACAGGCGGGTCTCTTAAGAAAAAAGGAAATGATCTTGATGATAAATTAAATTCCCAAAACTCTTTAAGCGAAAATTTACCTACTCCTGAAGTAGCAGAACTTCATAAGCCGTTTAATATACTTTTAACTGGAATTGGAGGTTCTGGAGTTATAACTCTTGGTGCAATTTTAGGAACAGCGGCTCATCTTGAGGGCAAAGGTTCCTCTACATTAGATGTAGCTGGGTTAGCCCAAAGAAATGGTCCAGTGACTAGCCATTTAAGAGTTGCTAACTCTCCCTCAGAACTTCATTCAACGAGAATTGCTACCGGCAGTGCTGATTTAATAATTGGCTGCGATATAGTTGTTACAACTGGAATGGAACCCGTATCGAAGATCAGTAAAAATAGAACTCATATGGTAATCAATAGTCATGTTGCGCCAACCAGTAACTTTGCAAGCAACCCAGATCTTGATTTATCTTCCGCAAGGATGATAAAGGGTTTAAAGGAAGTTGCTTCCAATGATTTAATGCACCTTATTAACGCAACTAAATTTGCAACCTCTCTCATGGGTAATGCAATAGCA
>Ga0308013_10000408_pt1 | contig 22893 bp, 21 predicted proteins | sample Neamet181_FD_203131 | JGI IMG/M metagenome (GOLD analysis project Ga0308013, IMG submission 203131) | Marine microbial communities from water near the shore, Antarctic Ocean - #181 | ecosystem: Environmental > Aquatic > Marine > Unclassified | place: Southern Ocean | collected 2014-07-25
GATAGATAATGGAAATCTGAAATATAAAACCATTTCCCAAACGCGTGATTTTTATCTTTGGTTTGATGATGAACGAGAAAAACTAGGACATGAAATAAATGGAATTGGAGTAGCAGCTTTGGTTGCAGAACAACTTTCCAACTTCGATAATTATTTCATCCGAACATTTATTATTAGAAACAAAGAAGTAGTTTGGTTCGGAAACGAAGGCTCAAAAAAAGTGCTAAAGTTTGCTTTTCCTTTACTTAAAAAAATCTATTTCTCAAATAACATATTAAAACAACAAGAAGCAAAAGATTGGGATATTACGAATGGAAAAATAGAACAATGCCAAATATTAGAAAGTCTTTATAATAAATTATCATCAAAAGCAATTCGTAAATTAGAACGCATGGCGAAAGGTAGAGGCATCTACAATCTAGGTGTTAAAAATGAACTGAAGTTTGAAGGAGACATCACAGATTGCAAATCAAGATATAAACATGCCTCTTCTAAGCTGATAACGTATTATTTAGATCATAAAATTAAATACTTAAACACGCCATAAACGTTAGCGAAAACAACAATTTTACTTCTCTAAAATCTCAGAAATATTTGGTTTAAAGTAATTTGGTCCTTTTAAAACTTTACCATCCTCTCTGTAAATTGGCTTGCCATCTTCACCTAATTTACTCATATTACTCCTTTGTATTTCATTAAAAACGGCTTCAATTTTATCTTGCATTCCATGTTCGATAATGGTTCCGCATAAAATATAAAGCATATCTCCTAACGCATCAGCAACCTCAACCAAATCATTGTTGTTCGCAGCTTCTAAGTATTCTTCATTTTCTTCTTTCATCAAATTAAAACGCAATAAATTTCTATCTTCTCCAATATGAGCAATTGGTTTGCTATTCATATTTAATTTAAAAGCGGTGTGAAATTCCGTTACTGCTGCTATTTTATTTTTCATTTTTAGTTTTGTTTTTATATGTTTAGGATACAATTTCTGCTAAAACCGAAATCGATCGAACTGATATTTAATTTTAAAATACTTTTTTCAAGAACCAAGCAGGTGATAATTTTAACACCCAAGCAATTAATCGCCAACGCTTAGAAATATAGGCGACTCTTTTTTTCCTTTTAATGGCTGTATAAATTTGTTTCGCGGCTTTTTCTAAAGGAACTAACCAAAATAGCGTTTCTCCAAAAGCCATCGCAGTATCTACAAATCCTGGTCTAATTTCTGTGATAAAAACGTTCTTCGATTTAATTGATTTTGTTTTGATATACAAACTCTCTAAATATGCTTTTTGATATGCTTTAGAGGCAAAATAAACGGGCGAAGAACGACTTCCACGAATAGAAGCTATCGATGAAAGACCAACTAAATGTCCAAATTGTTGTTTTCTAAATAAATTATAGGCTAAAGTATACAACCTGGTAACCCCTAAAACATTGGTATTTATACTTTGTGCTTCTTTGTCCCACTCAAATTTAGGATTTGCATGAACAACTCCAGAAGACTGAACAACTAAATCGATCGTTTCGAATTCGGCGACAATTTCATTGAAAACTTTTTCAACCTCTTTTACATCTTGAATGTCATTTTGTTTTACTAAAACCTGATTTGGATATTCATTTTTTAGTTCCTCTAACTTCTCTAATCTTCGTCCTGTTATTGCGACTCTATACCCTTCTTTTAATAAAATTTTGGTTAGCGATCTTCCAATACCAGATGTTGCTCCAAAAACGATGGCGTTCTTCATTTAATTTGTAATTTTGCAACAGACAATATATAGAAACTTTATGAATAACTGAAACTTCATAAAATCTAGTATTTCAAAACTTATAAAGAATTAGAACTATGTTTTTAAGTGCCTTTTTTTCTACTGGTAGAATTATTTTCATCATTTTATTTGTACTTGGTTTTGGAGCTGCTATCGTTTGGAGCTATCGAAAAGACATTAAAAGTCATGATCGTTATTATAAAAATGCTGGTAAAAAAGTGGCTATTTATGGTGGATTGATTATTGCTATTTTCTTATTTATTAGAATTGTATTTGGTAATTAACACCAATTCAATTACTACCTCCATCATCATTGATAATAAGTTGTGCATTCTCTTTCGCGTCATAATCAAAACCTGAATACTTTGTAAAAACACAAAAACCGACTCTTTTCAGAATCGGTTCTTTAAATTGACTGTTTTTATACTTTTAATTTTCTGTTCCTAGAAAATTAAAATTGTTAGAATAGAATAACATTTGCTCTTCAAAACTCTTCGGTTGATTTACAATAACATCTACAATAGCTCCGTTTGCATCTAATTTTGGCGCTAAAACAGGATTTACAAAACCACTGTAAGCTGCAGAAGTAAATTGCTCATTTCTCTTAAGAACTTCTTTATGAAGTTGTTGATCTACTTTTACACCATAGCCTTCTACCAAACTCTTAGCAGCTTCAAAATCTCCTTCAGATTTTATACGTTGTGCTTCACGTAATAATCTTCCGAAAATTTCTCTTAACTTTTCATAATCCGTAATATTAAAATACGTGTTTCCGTTTTCTTTTACTATTTTTTCGATCACATTTTCTTTCTCCCCTTGTTCAAAAGCCCAAGCAGAAACCCATTGACGATTCACCATATGATCTTCTTCAATATCATCACCTAAATTAATTCGAATCAATTGTGCCATTAATCCATTTCTGATGTATCCATCATACGCAGCCATTCCTAATTCTTTAAAATTATCAGTTAAGCCTAATTCTTGTAATTTTGGATCCATTAAATAATACAATCCAACTAAATCTGCACGACCTTCTTCCATTGTAGAAGCATAATTTTGAAGTGTTTCTTTAGGTTGCCCAATACCTTCGTTTATCTGACCTGAAGCATGCCCAACAACTTCATGTAAAGCGGTGTGTAATTTATCAGAAATTTGACCGTATTTTTCTTCTAATCTAATTTCCTCTTCATCATGCGCAAATTCTTTTAAACGTCCTGTACCACCTACATTACTATAGGCTCCAATAATATTTCCAAGAGAAACAGATTTAGAACCATGTTGTTGACGAATCCAGTTATTATTTGGTAAGTTTACTCCGATTGGTGTACTTGGAGAAGAATCTCCTGCTTCACCAGCAACATTTACCGTTTTATAAGAAACCCCTACTACATTCTCTTTTTTATGCGTTGGATCTAAAGGCGCATTGTCTTCAAACCATTGTGCATTATCAGATAAAACTTTCATCTTACGAGACATGTCAAAATCTTTAATTTGAACAACAGTTTCATAAGAACCTCTGTATCCTTTAGGATCATTATAAACTTCTATAAAACCGTTAATCCAATCTATATTCCCTTCAATAGAAGTTGCCCAAGCAATACAATAGGTATCCCAAACATCCAAACTTCCTGTTTTATAATATTCGACTAACAAACCTAAAGCATTTGCTTGCTTATCGTTTTCTGCGACTCCTTTTGCTTTTTCCAACCAACCAATAATATTGTCGATTGCTGCACCATACATTCCTCCAGATTTCCAAACTTTTTCAACTAGCTTTCCGTTTTCTCTAACTAATTTAGAGTTTAAACCTGCTTCAATTGGCATTCCTTTTGGTCCTTTATAAGCAGTTTTATAGAATTCTACAACATCTTTATCTGTAATATCTGGTGCATAAAAGTTTATTGCTGATGACAAAATATTGTCATTTCCAGATTTTTTATTTACTTTTTTATTATCAGCATCATTAAATATCACGGCAATAACTTCTGGAGATAATTCAGTATTAGAATTTTTCAACAAGTCATTCGTGAAATACTCTTTTGTAAATTCTGGCTTAATTTTATCATTTGAATAATGATGGTGAATTCCGTTAGAAAACCAAACTCTTTTTAAATACGTTTTAAAGAATTTAAAATCTTCAGTTTCTCTATCATTTTTATAATTTTTATTGATACTTTCTAATGCTTTTCGAACACTTAAGTTGTGGCGATAGTTTTGATCCCACATAATATCTCTACCTGCTAAACCTGCTTGCGTTAAGTAATAAACAAGTTTCTTCTCTTTTAAACTAAGTTCCTCGAAGCCTGGTATTTTGTAACGCAATACTTTAATATCGGCAAATTGCTCTACAAAATGATTAAATTCAGGCGTTACTTCTGCAGTCTCTTTATTCTTCTCTGTTGCACAAGAAGCTAATAATATAGCGACTGAAAAAGCATAAATTATCTGTTTTACTTTCATCTTATTAAAATTTTTGATTGAGGCTAAATATACACATTTTATATGTGCTTTCTAAGGATCTTTTTAAGTCGAAACCAAGTTGATTTATATCTTTGAATAACGATAAACCACGACATATATCAAGCGATATTTCACGCTTGATGTTGACTTTTAGTAAAATACAGAAAACTCAATACAAATGAAAAGGTTCATTCAAATTCGAGGATTTGTGGTGTTTTAACTGGTAATCGTTGTATTAATTTGGATGTTTAAAACAATCTACTGCGTGATCATTTACCATACCAGTAGCTTGCATGTAGGCATAAATTACAGTAGATCCAACAAATTTAAAACCACGTTTTTTTAAGTCTTTAGAAATTTTATCTGATAAAGGTGTTGTTGCTGGAACCTCTTTTCTTTCCTTAAATTGATTAATGATTGGTTTACCATCTACATAAGCCCAAATAAATTTAGAGAAAGAACCAAATTCGTGCTGAACCTCCATAAATAATTGTGCATTCGAAATAGCACTTCTTATTTTTAATTTATTTCTAACAATGCCAGCATCTTGTAACAAAGATTCATATTTGCTTTCTGGATATTTTGATATTTTTTTGTAATCGAATTGATCAAATGCTTTTCTAAAATTTTCTCTTTTATTCAAAATAGTTATCCAACTTAAACCCGCTTGAAAAGTTTCTAATATTAAAAACTCAAACAGCGTTTCATCATCATAAACAGGTTCTCCCCATTCATTATCATGATATTCTAAATACAATTTACTATCTGTTACCCAAGAACATCTGTGTTTCATTTATTTTGTTTTTATCGGTTTAATGGCTGTTTGTCTTTCGTTGACATATTCAAAAACGTCATCACCAAAAAAACCAGCTTCTTCTAACATAATCCGAACCTCTTTCTGCCATTCCTTTACAGTAACCGTTGCCTTTAATTCAATTGCATACGCTGTGTTTTTCTGTAACGGATGATCTCCTTTAAAAGGTACGCCATTTTGAGAATCCCACATGCCAATTGTTGTCCCTGCGCTGTGCCCATATTTCCCTAAAGGATGCGTATAAATTAATGGTTTTAGTCCTTCTTTTTTTGCTTGAGATAAAGATGCTGCCAAAATTTGATTTCCTGTTTTACCAGATTTCATATTGCTAGTTAAAATATCTTGTAGCCTATTTCCTTTTTGAAAAGCTTCTTTTAAAAATTTTGGAACTTCATTTTCATCCTCCTTTAAAACATATGCAAGTTGCTGACAATCGGTATTTAAACCAATGTACGTAATCCCAAAATCGCAATGTAATAAATCTCCTTTTTGAATAATTTTCTCATCGTTTCCTTTTGAAGAAGTGGCAATATGAGATTTTAAAACCGCACTACTTCTTTGCAACTCTATCGTTGGATGAAACCACGTTTCTAAACCCAAGTCTGTTACTTTTTGACGCATAAACCAAACGACATCACCTGTTGTTGTTTCTCCGGGGATAATTATTTTCTCAGAAAAAGCTTCCTCAATAATATCATGGGTTATTTTTACTAATTTTCTAAATAAAGTGAGTTCCTTTTCGGTTCTAGTTTCTATCCAAGCAATCGCTAATTTTTCTGCAGAAACTAATTTAGAGCTCAATTCTGCCGGTAAATTTTCTTTTAATTCATCATAATCGGTTTTTACCAAACCATCTGCTAATGGAAAATGTTTTGAAAAGTTAATTCCTATCTTTTTAGGATTTCTTTCTTTGATAATTTCTGATAAAGCCTTCCATTGATTCGGTTCTTTTTCTTTATCCCAAGCAGATTCGATGCTTTCACCAATATTATATCTTGCAACCGCCAATCTCTCTAAAGTATTCTTTTCTTTATTTCTGTAAAAAACAAGAATCGTTCTTCTTCTTGCATTTAACCAAGTTGCGGGCAACATCGTTTTTAAAACTGGGTCTTCATTATATTCTCTAGAAATTAATAACCACATATCAATGTCTGATTTGTCCATTAACTCTGGAAGTAAATTTGTAAACCGATCTTCTAAAAGTTCATCTTTTAAAGTCGCTCTATCCTTTTCTTCTAAAATTGAATATTGATGCTCTACCACGACTTCTTTTGAACATGAAAAAGAAACACAAAAAATAAGGATTACTAGTATTTTAAATTTCATTTTTTTAGAATTTAAGCTTTAAAATTAATGTTAAAAGAATTAAAAACCAATGGTTCTTGAAATAATTTTTGCAACTTTACTTTTCATAAAACTTCTAATTATGAAACTTTTTAAACAAATACTGATTCTATTTACGGTTGCACTCTTTTTTTGGGCTTGTGGTGCATCACCCATAAATAACAACGCTACAGAAAAAGAAGCCCCTGTTGTTATTGCTAATGAGCGTTTAGAATATGAAATTATAATTATTGATATCGGCTTTACCAGTTTTTTAAATTCTATGGCAAAACCTGAAGGATATTATTCTCAAAATTATTTAGAATCTCGAAATAGAGCCTGGGTTTTAGAATGGAATAATAGAGCTAGAAACCTTAGTCAATTTGACGCTAATATTTACGAAAACATCGTTGATTATCAATCAACTGTAGATTACGGGTATGACGTAAATTATAAATTATTTAATTACTTTTTATTTGCGCAGCAAAAGTATAAAATGAATTTAGGTGGGGGTTTTAGGGCAAACAGAATTAATTAGTTTTCTTCTGAAATCTTAAAAAACTATAATCAAATTTATTTTTTTCATCAGCCTTAAAATCTTCTCTTGCCACTTCTTCCCAGATTTTTAAATCTATTTCCGAAAAAAACACATCTGCTTCAAACTCATGATGCACTAAAGTAATATCTAAAGTATCTGCAATATTATTTTCTATTGCGTATTTATAAACCTGAGCGCCACCAATTATAAAGATTTGGGTATCTTTTTTTGCTAGCTCAATTGCTTCTTCTAAACTGCTTGCAATTACACAGCCATCTTGAAAATAGTTTTCATTTCTAGTAATAATAATGGTCGTTCTATTTGGCAAAGGTTTACCTATAGACTCAAAAGTATTTCTACCCATTAATATATGATGTCCTGTCGTAGTTTTTTTAAAACGCTTTAAATCCGCAGGCAAATGCCATATTAAATCATTGTCTTTTCCTAATGCGTTATTTTTTGAAATTGCAGCTATAATTGTAATCATTTGTACTCTTTTTTATTTATACGGCAACTTTACCTTTTATATGAGGATGTGGATTGTAATCTAACAATTCAAAATCTTCAAACGTAAAATCTTCGATATTTTTTATAGCTGGATTTATTTTCATTTTCGGAAGTGGTCTCAACTCTCTAGACGATTGTAATTCTAACTGTTCTACATGATTGTTATAAATATGTGCATCACCAAAAGTATGGATAAACTCCCCTGCTTCATAACCACAAACCTGTGCGATCATCATTGTAAACAACGCATAAGAAGCAATATTAAAAGGAACTCCTAAAAATATATCTGCACTTCTTTGATATAACTGACACGATAATTTTCCGTCGGAAACATAGAATTGAAAAAACGCATGACAAGGAGGTAATGCAGCTTTTCCGTTGGCAACATTATCAGAAAAAGAAATACTTGTATCTGGTAATACTGACGGATTCCAAGCTGAAACTAACATTCGTCTAGAGTTTGGATTATTCTTTAAAGTATCAATAACTTCTTTTAATTGATCAACTTCATCACTATTCCAATTTCGCCATTGATGTCCGTAAACAGGGCCTAAATCACCCTTTTCATCTGCCCAAGAATTCCAGATTTTTACACCATTTTCTTGTAAATACTTAATATTTGTATCGCCTTTTATAAACCAAAGTAATTCGTAAACAATCGATTTTAAGTGTAACTTTTTGGTCGTTACCATTGGAAAACCATCACTTAAATCGAAACGCATTTGATATCCAAAAACACTTTTTGTTCCTGTTCCTGTTCTATCTCCTTTTTCGTTTCCGTTTTCTAAAACGTGTTTTACTAAGTCGTGATATTGTTTCATTTTGATATGTAATTGTTTAAAACCTTAAGATAAGGTGATGTAAAAATAAAAAAAGCTTCAACCATTTTTGTCAAAGCTTTTTAAATAATATTTTAAAGTTATCAACGATTTGAATATCTGTAGCGATACGCCACTATCCAATAATCATTCCTGCAATTGTTGCAGACATTAAAGAAGCAATTGTACCTCCTATTAAAGCTTTCATCCCAAATTCTGATAAGACTTTACGCTGACCTGGAGCTAAAGAACCGATACCTCCTATTTGTATTCCAATAGAAGCAAAATTCGCAAAACCACACAACATATAAGTCGCCATAATAATTGATTTATTAAACGTTAAATGTGTCGCATTTGCTACATTTTTCAATTCTGCTAATTGTATATAACCTACAAATTCACTTGCGGCTAATTTAATTCCTAATAATTGTCCCATCATAGAAATATCTTGAGTAGGCACACCTATTAACCACATTAATGGCGCAAAAATAGATCCTAAAATAAATTCTATTGACAATGCTGTATATCCTGAGTTTTCTGCAATAATACCATTCAAAGTGGTTACATCTCCAACCCAACCTAGAATACCGTTTAACATTGCAATAATAGCTACAAAAACTAAAAGCATCGCTCCAACATTTACAGCTAAACGCAAACCTTCTGTTGTACCATTTGCAATAGCGTCTAAAATGTTAGATCCAATTTTTTCTTGAGAAACTGAAACATCTGTATTCACCTGTTCAGTTTGAGGATATAATATTTTTGAAATTACAATAGCTCCTGGGGCAGCCATAACTGAAGCAGCCAAAAGATGTTTCGCAAATACTAATTCTAAGGCTTTGTCTCCACCTCCTAAAAAACCAATATAAGCTGCCAAAACTGCACCAGCAACAGTGGCCATACCACCAATCATTACCAATAGCATTTCTGACTTATTCATTTTTTCTAAATAAGCTTTTATTAAAAGAGGAGCTTCTGTCTGTCCTAAAAATATATTCCCTGCGACAGAAAGGCTTTCCATTCCCGAAATTCCTAGAAACTTAGACAAACCAATTGCTAAAATTTTAACAACCTTTTGAATAATCCCTAAATAAAATAATAATGAAGTTAATGCTGAAAAGAAAATAATTGTTGGTAGTACTTGGAAAGCGAATATGTATCCGAATTTATTCATATCACCTACAATACCTGCAAATAAAAACTGACTACCTGCTTTTGTATATCCTAATATTTCTATAAATATTCCACCAACCATTTCAAAAATAGATTGAATGAATTCAACTTTTAAAACCCCAACTGCAATTATTAATTGAAGAAATAAACCAATTGCTACTTTTTTCCAATCAATCGCTTTTTTGTTCGCACTAAATAAAAATGCAATCACAATTAAAGCAACCATCCCTAAAACACCTCTCCATAAACTACTAAAAGAGAATCCTTGGCTTGGCAAAATTTCAGAAACAACAGCAACTGTCTCTGTGTTTTGAGAAAAGATTGAAATCGATAATAAACAAAAAACGGCAATAAGTATTTTTTTCATAATCTGGTTGTAAATTATTTAAGAACGTTTGCTAATTTCGTCTCTAATTTTTGCAGCTATTTCATAATCTTCACTAGCAACTGCATTATTTAATTGATTGTGTAATTCTTTTAAAGACAAGCTAGAAAAATCATTCTCATCTTTTTCAGGAAGTTCCTCTAATTCAAAAGAAACATCTGAGGGTTCTTGTTTATTTTCAAAAGCCATTTCTTCTTCAATTTTTAAATAAACACCGGCTTTATCTAAGATGTTTTCATACGTATAAATCGGCGCATCAAAACGAACCGCGATAGCAATGGCATCAGAAGTTCTAGTATCAATCACCTCTTCTTTACCATCTTTTTCACAAATTAAACTAGAAAAGAAAACCCCATCTACCAATTTATGAATAATCACTTCTTTTACATTAATTTTAAATCGATCAGAGAACGTTTTAAATAAATCATGCGTAAGTGGTCTTGGAGGCTTAATCTCTGCTTCTAAAGCAATGGCAATAGATTGTGCTTCGAAAGCTCCTATTATAATAGGTAAAGTTCTTGTTCCTTCCATTTCATTCAAAACTAGTGCATAAGCACCACTTTGAGTTTGGCTGTAAGAAATCCCTTTAATAGTTAGTGGTATTAAACTCATATATTATTCTACAAAATGCAAAAAAGCATCTTAGATTACACTTTCTTGTGGGCACAATTTAATGAAAATAATAGCTTGAAAACTTTTATTTTATCAATTTTTATGAAAAGAAAAAACCTACTAGCTATTAACTAATAGGTTTTCATTTAAAAAACAGTGTTTTGGATATTTTTTTAAGCTTCCTTAAAAGCTTTTAACTTCTCAATTAATTTAGGAACTACTTCAAAAGCATCACCAACAATACCATAATCTGCAGCTTTAAAGAAAGGTGCTTCTGGATCTGTGTTAATAACTACTTTTACTTTTGATGCATTAATTCCTGCTAAATGTTGAATTGCTCCTGAAATTCCGATTGCAATATATAAATTAGCTGCAACGGGTTTTCCTGTTTGACCAACATGTTCTCCATGTGAACGCCAACCTAAATCTGATACTGGTTTAGAACAAGCAGTTGCAGCGCCTAAAACAGCAGCTAACTCCTCTATCATCCCCCAATTCTCTGGTCCTTTTAAACCTCTTCCAGCTGAAACAACGATATCTGCATCTGCAATCGTTACCTGACCTGTTACTCTTTCTATTTTTACTGATTGTACTCCTAAATCTGCATCAGAAATTGAAGCATCAAAATTTTCTGTTGTTCCAGAAACTGGATTCTCATGAATTCCATAAGAATTTTTAGCAACTCCAATCACCTTTTTATCCGAAGAAATGATAGTGTTTGAAAACGCTTTGCTTGAAAATGCTTTTCTTTTGACTGTAAAAGGATTCGTAGCGCTTGGCAATGCAACCACATTAGATGCACAACCTGCGTCTAAAGCAACAGCTACCATTGGTGCAACAAATAGTCCATCTATACTAGAATCTAAAATTACGATTGATGAACCTTGAGCGTCTGCAACTTGTTTTATTACTGACGTGTATGCTTTGGCATTAAAAGTTGATAAAGAATCATTAGAAACTGAAATTACTTTTTCTGCTCCATAAACATATAATTCTTCGCTATTACTAGCATTTATTGTTAAAGCAATTAAATTACTTCCTAATTGTTCAGCAACTTTTTTTCCGTAAGAGACTACTTCAAAAGCACTCTTTTTGAATTTTCCTTCTGCTGAATCTGCAAAAACTAAAACTGACATATTTTTATATTTTAATTGTGTAAATGTTTAGTTTATTAAATGTGTAATCATTGACTACCACACCTTTAAAAAACTTACCAGTTGCACGTTTTTATATTACTTTAGCTTCATTATGCAATAAGTTTATCAACTCATCAACATTATCTGCATCTACTAATTTAACAGCTCCTTTTGGTGCTGGCTTTTCAAATGATGCTATTGAAGTTGCATTTTCTACAGCAACTGGTTCAACAACATTTAAAGGTTTTTTACGAGCCATCATAATTCCACGCATATTTGGTATACGTAAATCTTTTTCCTCTACAATTCCTTTTTGACCAGCAACAACTAATGGTAAAGAAGTACTTAAAACTTCACTTCCACCATCAATTTCTCTAGATAAAGAAACTGAAGTCCCATCAACTTCCATTCCTACACAACCATTCACAAAATTGTAATCTAACAAAGAAGCTAACATTCCAGGAACCATTCCTCCATTATAATCAATAGATTCTCTACCCGCTAAAACTAAATCATATCCTCCGTTTTTAACAACTTCTGCTAATTGTTTCGCAACAGATAAACCATCAGTAGCCTCCATATTAACACGAACTGCATCATCAGCTCCAATCGCCAATGCTTTACGTAAAGTTGGCTCTGTAGAAGCATTTCCTACATTTACAACAGTTACACTTGCGCCTTGTTTTTCTTTAAACCACATAGCTCTTGTAAGGCTAAATTCATCGTAAGGATTAATTACAAACTGTACTCCATTTGTGTCAAATTTCGTATCGTTTTCTGTAAAATTAATTTTAGAAGTGGTATCAGGAACATGACTAATACATACCAATATTTTCATAAACTCTATTTTTAATCATTTATTCTGGCACGAAATTACGTCTTTTTTTTAAAAAAATACTATGCACGCATAGTATTTTTTTATTATTTAACAATTTCCGAAAACGATTGAGTAATTATTATCCGATTTTTAACTGAGTTTCTAAATTTGAATAAAAAAATGACAATTATTTTCTTACTTTTGCAGGTAGAATAAACAACTAGATTAAAAAATACATGAAAACAGTTCAATTCAGAGAAGCAATTTGCGAAGCAATGAGCGAAGAAATGCGCAGAGATGAAAGCATTTATTTAATGGGTGAAGAAGTTGCTGAATATAATGGCGCTTACAAAGCTAGTAAAGGAATGTTAGATGAGTTTGGAGCAAAGAGAGTTATTGACACTCCGATTGCCGAACTTGGTTTTGCAGGTATTGCAATTGGTTCTGCTATGAATGGCAATAGACCTATTGTAGAATACATGACGTTTAACTTTTCTTTGGTTGGAATTGATCAGATTATAAACAATGCTGCTAAAATCAGACAAATGTCTGGTGGACAGTTTAATTGTCCGATTGTTTTTAGAGGACCAACAGCTTCTGCTGGTCAATTAGGAGCAACACACTCTCAAGCATTTGAAAACTGGTTTGCAAATACCCCAGGTTTAAAAGTTATTGTGCCATCAAATCCTTATGACGCTAAAGGTTTATTAAAAGCAGCGATTAGAGATGATGATCCTGTAATTTTTATGGAATCTGAACAGATGTATGGTGATAAAATGGAAATTCCCGAAGGAGAATATATTATTCCTATTGGAGTTGCAGATATTAAAAGAGAAGGTACAGATGTAACCATTGTTTCTTTTGGAAAAATTATCAAAGAGGCTTACAAAGCTGCGGATGAATTAGCTAAAGAAAATATTTCTGTTGAAATTATTGATTTAAGAACTGTACGTCCTATGGATCATGCAGCTATTTTAACTTCAGTAAAGAAAACAAATAGATTAATCATTTTAGAAGAAGCTTGGCCATTTGCAAGTGTTGCTTCCGAAATTACATATAGAATACAAGAGGAAGCATTTGATCATTTAGATGCTCCAATCAAAAGAATTACAACAGCAGACACACCTGCTCCTTATTCTCCAGTATTATTTGAAAAATGGCTTCCGAATGCTGATGATGTTATAAAAGCGGTAAAAGAAGTAATGTACTTATAAAATAGTATTCTAAATATTTTAAAAAATCCTTTTTTCAATTGATGAAAAAAGGATTTTTTATTGACTTCGATATACCTAACTCACTCGAAAATCATTGCATAATTTCACTACAAAATTTGCTGAAAAACTTAATGGATTAATTACTTTTGCAGTAAATTAAAAAAAAGATAAATAAAAAATTTATGAGCTCAAAAGAAAATATAACTTTCGATGTCTTAATAGAGATCCCTAAAGGAAGTAGAAATAAATATGAATACGATTTTGATTTACACAAAATTCGTTTTGACAGAATGTTATTCTCTTCTATGATGTATCCTGCAGATTATGGTTTTGTACCAGAAACATTGGCATTAGACGATGATCCATTAGATGTTTTAGTCTTAGGACATGAACCAACATTCCCTATGTGTGTTATTGAAGTAAAACCAATTGGAGTTTTTCATATGGCAGACGAAAAAGGACCAGATGAAAAAATTATTTGTGTTCCTATTTCAGATCCTATCTGGAATGACAAAACTGATATTTCTGATTTAAATCCTCACAGATTAAAAGAAATAGAACACTTTTTTAAAGTTTACAAAGATTTAGAAAAGAAAAAAGTTGATGTTGGTGGTTGGGGAAATGCTGAAGAAGCAAGAGAAATCTACAAAAAATGTGTTGAGAGATACGAGAAAAGCGACTACAAAAAGACCGATAATTTCAAGATATAGAAATTATTATCTTCTAAAATAAAAGACCTCTTAAAATTAACTTTTTAAGAGGTTTTTTATTTCTGTTTGATTTTATTACATTTACGACCGTTAAAAACTAATCAAAATAAAATAATATATGGAATCAATGATGATTTGGATGCCAATTGCAATGGCAGTATTAGGCCTAGCATATATGCTAGTGAAAAAGTCTTGGGTAATGAAACAAGATGCAGGTGATGGAAAAATGAAAGAAATTTCTGACCACATTTATGAAGGAGCACTTGCTTTTTTAAATGCAGAATATCGACTTTTAGCAATTTTCGTAGTTGGAGCAAGTTTTGTTTTAGCCGGAATTGCTTTTTATATGGAAAGTACTTATTTAATTGTAGTTGCCTTTATTATAGGTGCTATATTTTCTGCATTTGCAGGAAACATGGGAATGAAAATTGCTACCAAAACAAATGTTAGAACTACGCAAGCTGCAAAAACAAGTTTACCAAATGCATTAAAAGTGTCTTTTGGTGGTGGTACTGTAATGGGTCTTGGAGTTGCTGGTTTAGCCGTATTAGGTTTAACTGCATTCTTTATATTTTTCTTTCACTATTTTATGGATGGAGTCTGGACTTCTACATCAGATATGACTGTTGTTTTAGAAGCATTAGCTGGTTTCTCTTTAGGAGCTGAATCTATTGCTTTATTTGCAAGAGTTGGTGGTGGTATTTATACCAAAGCTGCTGATGTTGGAGCTGATTTAGCTGGTAAAGTACAAGCTGACATCCCTGAAGATGACCCAAGAAACCCAGCAACTATTGCTGATAACGTTGGTGATAATGTTGGAGATGTTGCAGGTATGGGAGCAGATTTATTTGGTTCTTACGTAGCAACTGTTTTAGCTGCCATGGTTTTAGGTAATTATGTTATTAAAGATATGGGAGGCGCAATTCAAGATGCTTTTGGCGGAATTGGACCAATCTTATTACCAATGTCAATTGCTGGTGTAGGAATTATCATTTCTCTTATCGGAACTTTATTAGTTAAAATTTCATCTAACGATGCAAAAGAAGCTGACGTTCAAAAAGCATTAAACATAGGAAACTGGGCATCAATCTTAATGGTTGCTGCTGCATGTTACGGTTTAGTAACTTGGATGTTGCCAGAAACAATGCAAATGGATTTCTTCGGAGAAGGTGTTAAAGACATTTCTTCGATTAGAGTATTTTATGCTTGTTTAGTTGGTTTAGTTGTAGGTGCTGGAATCTCAGCATTTACTGAATACTACACAGGATTAGGTTCGAAACCAATTTTAAAAATTGTACAACAATCATCTACAGGAGCAGGAACAAACATTATTGCTGGTTTAGCTACTGGTATGATTTCTACTTTCTCTTCAGTATTATTATTTGCTGCTGCAATTTGGTCTTCTTATGCTTTGGCAGGATTTTACGGAGTTGCTTTAGCTGCTTCTGCAATGATGGCAACAACAGCTATGCAATTAGCAATTGATGCTTTTGGACCAATTGCTGATAATGCTGGTGGTATTGCTGAAATGAGCAAACAAGATCCTATCGTTAGAGAACGTACAGATATTTTAGATGCTGTTGGTAATACAACTGCTGCAACTGGTAAAGGTTTTGCTATTGCATCTGCTGCATTAACTTCTTTAGCTTTATTTGCTGCGTATGTAACATTTACAGGAATAGACGGAATTAACATCTTTAAAGCGCCAGTATTAGCAATGTTATTTGTTGGTGGAATGGTACCTGTAGTATTCTCTGCATTAGCAATGAATGCTGTTGGTAAAGCTGCCATGGAAATGGTAAATGAAGTAGTAAGACAGTTTAGAGAGATTCCAGGAATTATGGAAGGAACTGGAAAACCAGAATATGATAAATGTGTTGAGATTTCTACTAAGGCATCTTTAAAAGAAATGATGTTACCAGGTCTTTTAACAATTGGCTTCCCAATACTTGTGGTATTAGTAGGTAAACTAGTATACCAAGAAAACAACATGTTGGTTGCTGAAATGTTAGGTGGTTATATGGCTGGTGTTACTGTAAGTGGTGTACTTTGGGCAATCTTCCAAAACAACGCTGGTGGTGCATGGGACAATGCTAAGAAATCTTTCGAAGCTGGTGTTGAAATTAATGGAGTGATGACGTACAAAGGTTCTGAAGCGCATAAAGCTGCTGTAACTGGAGATACTGTTGGAGATCCTTTTAAAGATACATCTGGACCATCAATGAACATCTTAATTAAACTTACATGTTTAATTGGATTGGTAATTGCACCAATTTTAGGTGGGCATTCTGATGCAAAACCTCATGCTCATGAAGTTAAAAAAGAAATACGTATCGAAGGTATCGAAGTTGAATCAAATACCGACGAAATAGCAAAAGCAACCATTACAACAACCTCTGTTGAAAATGGTGTTGAAACAATCAAAGAAGAAATTTTTGAAGGAACTTTGGAAGAAGTTAAAGCTAAAGTAAATACCTTAAAAGGTGAAGGTGTTCATGGAAAACTTCACTTAGAAGTTGATGAAACAAAATCTGAAACAAAAAAAATGGTAAAGGTTGAAGTACAGTCAAATATATAAACCCTTACTATATTCAAATATAAAAAGCACCTCAACTGAGGTGCTTTTTTATTTTAACACAAACTGAATTTTGTCTCCTGTTGTTTTCTGTGACAATCTATTTATACTTTCTTCGGATACTTGTAAAACTCTTGGATAACCTCCCGTAACTTGGCAATCTCTCATTAATACAATTAATTTTCCTGAAGGAGTTAACTGTACCGTTCCAGGCAATACTGCTGATGTTAAAATTGAAGGAATGTTATTCTCTACCGTTTCATTGAGTTTGTATCCCATTCTATTGATATCTTTTGAGATACTAAATTCAGTTTCAAAAAGTGTTTTCTTTTGATGCATATCTAATGTATCAAATTCAGGTCCTTTAAAACATTCAATACCTTTATATTCGAAATGATTTTTGTTCACCTTAACAAGGGTCTTTGAGCTTTCTAGAGTTGTTTTTAGATTAGAAATAGGCAAACAATCTCCTGATTTTATCAGGAAATTATTCGTAATATTTTTAAACGAACTTCTACTGCCCAACTTTTTATCAGATTGGATTCCTCCTTTTACAGCTAAATAACAACGAACTCCAAAATTCACTTTTCCAAAGGATAAAATATCGTTTTCTTGAATGAGGATTTTAGAATTTAATAAAATAGGTTGATTGTTCATCTTTGGAGAAAAATCTCCTCCAGAAATACAAATCGTTGTTTTTGATAAAAACTGAAATTTACAGCCTCCTAAAGTAATTTCTAGAAGTGCACAATTTAAAGAATTGTTTAAAATTCGATTCGCTAAATCTGATGAATAAGAATCCATAGCACCAGAAACCGGAACGCCTAAAGAAGCAAAACCAACTCTTCCCTTATCTTGAATGGTTGTGTAAAACCCTGATTTTAAAACCTTAATCATTAATTACAGTTTTAAAAAGTTGATATGATTTTTTTGCCACTAAGTTTTCAATTTCTAAAAACTCTTTTTTAGAAATTGCACTAAATTTTATTTGATCTCCTGATTTTGCAAAGCAAGGATTGCTTACTTCCAAATCAAAAAAACGAATTGGAGTTCTTCCTATAATATTCCAACCACCGGCAGAATTTACAGGATAGACTCCTGTTTGTTCCCCTCCTATTCCAACAGAACCGACCTCAACATTTAATCGTGGATTTGGTTTTCTGTCAAAAAATAATTTTGAATTCAGTCCTCCTAAATAAAGAAAACCAGGTAAAAAGCCAATAAAAAAGACCGTATAAATACTTTCTGAATGCGTTTTAATAATCTCGGAAGTCTCTAAATTTAAAGATTCTGACATTTCTTCTAAGTCAATTCCAAATTCTAAATCATAACAAACAGGAATTTCCCATAGAAAATTCTGTGCTGGTTTAATCGTCGAATTTAAAGTATAGATTGCTTTTAATTTTTCAACTTCTTCATTAAAGTCTAAAATGATATCCTTAAAAATTATGGTTAACGAATTATATCCAATACTATAGTCAAGATAAAATTCACTCTTTTGAGAATTAATTTTATCCTTAAATTCTAATATATCTTTTAACGTTGCTTTCGCTATGATAGCTTTCCATTCTATCAAAATTGCTTTCGCTCCAAAAGGTTTATATGTATGCATATTACCCAACAATAATTTCCTGATTTTTTAATTTTTCCGATACATATTTTACGATTTCAATTGCGTTTTTAGTATCTCCATGCACACAAAAAGTGTCTGCTTTTATTTTTACTTCTTTTCCTGAAATTGTTTTTACTTTACCGGCTTTTACAATTCTACTAACATGCTGAAATACCTGCTCTTTATCTAATAACACTGCATTTTCATCCGTTCTAGAAACTAATGTTAAATCATCATTATAATTTCTATCAGCAAACGCTTCGTACTTAATTTTTATATTATTTTCTACAGCGACTTTTTCAATCACAGAATTATAAGGAACATATAAATAAGCATCAATAACATACTTTTTGATGGTCTCAATAAATAAAATTGCTAAATTTTCATCAACAGCAATAGCATTATATAAAGCACCATGTGGTTTTAGATGATGTAATTTCACATTACAAAAAGAAAGCCGATGCATAAATAAATTCAACTGATTTTGTATGCTTTCTTTAAAAGCATCATCAGAAATATTCATTAATTTTCTACCAAAATTTTCTGTATCAGGAAAAGAAGGATGCGCCCCTATTAAAACATTGTTTTGAATCGCAAGCTCAATAGTTTTATCTATTGTGTTTTTATCACCAAAATGGCCACCGCAAGCAATATTGCAAGAAGTGATATAAGGCATTAATAAATGCTCATTATTTAAACCTTCACCAACATCACAATTGATATCAATTCTCATTTTATATAAAATTAAATACTTTCAAAATTCCTTTCGCTCCTAAAAAAATAGAAATCGCTAAAATTATAAATCCTAAAATGTTTTGTGTTTTCGTATTTACAAAATCCCCTAAAACATTTTTCTTATTCATAATCCACAATAAAATTCCTGCAATAACAGGCAATAACATACCATTTGCAATTTGAGCAAACTTTATAATTTCAATTGGTTTGATACCTATGGATGAAAATAAAACACCTAAAAACAAAATAATAATCCAAACCATTCTAAATGATTTTGATTTCATATCTCCTTTCCAACCTAAACATCCTCTTGCCACATAAGCAGCTGCTAAAGGTGCTGTAATTGCAGAAGTAATTCCGGCTGCGAATAAACCCAATGCTAAAAAATACTTAGCAAATTCACCATATAAAGGTGCTAATCCTTCTGCTAAATCTGCAGCGTTAGAAATATCTTTAAACGGAATTGCAGCAGCAGAAACAATAATTGCCATCGAAACCAATCCTCCTAAAATAATAGAAATAATTGTGTCTTTTCTCGCTAGTTTTAAATCTTCTTTTTTATTCCAACGCTCTTTAACTAAAGAAGCATGTAAAAACAAATTATAAGGGACAACAGTTGTGCCAATTAAACCAATAATAGTTAGCAAACTTTTCTCTGGGAATCTAGGAATAAACATCCCTTCTAACAATTCTAAGACATTTGGTTTTGTAACAATTGCTGTTATTAAAAACGAAACACTCATTACTAAAACTAAGGTAACTAGTGCTTTTTCTAAAAATTTATAATTCCCAATATAGAGCAATATAAATGCAATAACTCCAATGACTAAACTCATTAAATTGATAGATAAACTACCAACATTAAAAATTAATTTTCCAAATATTGTTTCTAATCCTAAAATTCCACCACTTATATTTCCTGCTTCATAAGAAGCATTTCCTACAACAATTGCTGATAAAATTAAGATCGTGACAAACCATTTAAAAAAAGGAATTTTAATCTCTTCTCTAATAACTTCTGATAATCCTTTTTGAGAAATAATTCCTAATCGTGCAGCCATTTCTTGTAAAACAATGGTTGCAATTATAGAGAGTAACATTGCCCACAATAAATTGAAGCCAAAGTTTACACCAGCTAATGTACAAAGAGTAACAGTCCCTGGACCAATAAAAGCAGCAGCGATTAGAGTTCCTGGACCTATATTTTTAAATATGTTTTTAATCATTTTTTATTGAGTTTAAAGCATAAATAGCAAAGCTTCCTAACCAATGACCACCTTCATAACTATCTCCAACAACGTTTGGCAAAGAATAATTAATGTGATTATTGGCAACATTTTTTAAGTGATTGTATTCTGGCAAATCGTTCGCTATCTTATTTAAACACCAAGCTCTTGAAAAATTAACACCATCCAAATGCACTAATTTCCCATCTGTTCTATCTGAAACTTCGCCAACCGCTAATTTAAAATCTTTATTTTTTAATTGTGGTAAAAATCCTGAAAGCCAATTTTTGAATTCATTTGTTGGTAAAACTCTTTTCATAATTGCTGCTTCTTGCAAACAAGCTGACAAGAAATCAAATCCACTTGGTTCCCAAGAAATTGGACAATTTTTATCATTCATAAAATAATCTTTCGCTCTATTATTTATGATTTTTAATAACTTTTCATCTCCAACAGTGTTTGCATAATCCCATGCAAATGCTAATCCAAAAGCAGTATTTGGATGTTCACCAACTCTAATTGGATATTTTAATCTTGGTAAAAAATCGATATATTTCTGAACTATTAAATCGGTTAGTGGCTGCAAGTTTTGCGCTAATTCTTTTGCTATTGGATCGTTCCAAGTATGAAGTTCTTCTGCCAACTTCAACAACCAAGCCCAACCGTATGTCCGTTCATAGCTTTTATTATGCTTTTGATTAAAATAGGCAACTTCCTTCTCAATATTCTCTTTTGAAATGCTAGTCAACAATATTTCTTTAGATTTAGATGCATCTTTTAAGTTTGGGAATTTTTTGAGTAACGAAACTAAACTCCAATGACCATGAACTGACGAATGCCAATCAAAACATCCGTAAAAAGTTGGATGTAACTCTTTGGGTGACTTTAAATCTTCATCTCCTCCAATCGTTTGATTTAACTTATTAGGATATTCTGTATTTACACAATGAATTGGTAATTGGAGAAGTCTTTTTGCTTGTTCAAGGTTTAAAGTTGGAATTGTTCTTGTTGTTTCCAAATGGCCTACAATTCCATTAGCATTTCTATTATTTGGCGGAGTCATTGTTTTCTTTTCTCTATTTTCTGTGTTGCAAGCCAGCAATAAAGTAGAAAGAAGTACTATTTTTATAAGTTTCATGTAGTCGTATATATTTCTATAAATTTATAAAAAAGAATGCAACAAAAAAAACACCTCAAAAGAGGTGTTTTTTTTAAATATAATAAGTGTAAGAATTTAAAAAGCATAACGCTGAGGACCTCCTCTACGTACTTCTTCGCTTGCAAATTCTTCAAATTGTTTAAAATTTACTCTAAATGCATTTGATAATTGAAAAGCAGTTTTGTAATAAGCTTCATCATCATTCCAAGTAGATTTAGGACTTAATAATTCTGTCGGAACTCCTGGACAACTTCTTGGTTGTGCAACTCCAAAGACAGAATGAATGTGATAGTCTTCATACGTATAATCTCCCAAATCACCATTTAAAACAGCGGTAATCATGGCACGTGTATACTTCAATGGCATTCTTCTACCAACTCCATATTTACCACCAGACCAACCTGTATTTACCAACCAAACATTAACACCTGCATCTTTCATTTTTTTGCTTAACATCTCTGCATATCTTGTAGGATGTAAAGGCATAAAAGGCGCTCCAAAACAAGCTGAAAAACTTGGTGTAGGTTCAGTTACTCCTGCTTCTGTACCTGCAACTTTCGCTGTATAACCAGATATAAAATGATATGCTGCCTGACTTGGAGTCAGTTTAGATATTGGAGGCAAAACACCAAAAGCATCAGCAGTTAAAAAGAAAATATTTTTTGGGTTTTCACCTATTGATGGTTTCTGAATATTATCTATATGATAAATTGGATAACTAACTCTTGTATTCTGAGTAATTGAAGTATCAGCAAAATCGATAACTCCTTGATCATCCATTACTACATTCTCTAAGATTGCTCCTTTTTTAATAGCAGAAAAAATCTCTGGTTCTTGTTCTTGTGATAAATTAATCACTTTGGCATAACATCCTCCTTCAAAGTTAAACACCTTGTTTTCGGCAGTCCAACCATGTTCATCATCACCAATTAAACTTCTATTTGGATCTGTAGATAACGTTGTTTTTCCTGTTCCTGATAACCCAAAAAAGATTGCGGTATCTCCTTCTTTACCAATGTTTGCAGAACAATGCATTGGTAATGTATTTTTAAACACAGGAAGTATAAAATTTAATGCAGAAAAAATTCCTTTTTTAATTTCTCCTGTATAACCTGTTCCTCCAATTAAGGCAATTTTTTTTGTAAAATTTAAAATCGCAAAATTGTGTTGTCTTGTTCCATCGATTGCTGCATCAGCCATAAAACCTGGTGCATTAATAACTGTCCATTCAGGAGAGAAGTCTTTTAATTCTTCTTCTGTCGGACGTAAAAACATATTATAAGCAAACATATTACTCCAAGGATACT
>Ga0308013_10000409_pt1 | contig 22874 bp, 16 predicted proteins | sample Neamet181_FD_203131 | JGI IMG/M metagenome (GOLD analysis project Ga0308013, IMG submission 203131) | Marine microbial communities from water near the shore, Antarctic Ocean - #181 | ecosystem: Environmental > Aquatic > Marine > Unclassified | place: Southern Ocean | collected 2014-07-25
TAGCACCAGGATAAACATGTCCCATTTTACTGGTACCAATCATTGGGTTTACATATTTAACAAAATCCTTTGAACTTTTTATTTCTGATTTATCAGCATTCGAAGTTGAGTCTGAATCACAACTTACTATTGAAATTACGAATGCTAAAAGAATTAGATTTTTTATCATTTGGATTTGTTTTTAATTTTCTACTGTGCTCAACCAGGCAATTAGTATTATTTATTTTATTTGAATTTCATCAACAAACAACCAACTTCTACCATCGTGCTTATAGCCTAAGTGCCATTTTGGAAGTTCTCCTAACTGCTTTGCGATTACTTTTATGTATCTATATTTACCTTTAATATTACTAAATTTTACATTTCTAATTTTCACTTTATCAGATTCAATTGTAGTATATTTTTTTGATTTTTTCTCTAAATTAATAAATGTTTTTCCATCTTTTGAAAACAAAAAACGCACTTCTGTTGGGTAAAAGATCCAACTTTTTTGATCTTCTAAAAACCCTACAGAAACTTCATTAATTTTAATTTCATTTCCCAAATCAACTACAGCAGTTAAATCCGTATCATTATAACCTTGCCAAGTTCCTGTTCTAAAATCTTCTGCTCCAACAATTCCATCAATCAACGCATTTTGCCCTCCTGCATTGTACTGATTTGCATAATCGTTTTTTAAATCAATTTTAATATTTGGATTTATTTTATAGAAATCTGTTGTAATTGTTTTACTTTTTGTTTCTCCTTTTTGTGCATAAACAGTAAGGTTGATGAATTTATCAATAGTAAATGGTTTTTCATATTTTTTAAATCCGCCTTTATAACCTAATCTATAATGAATAGTTGCTTCTGTATCTACATTTCCTAAAGTAACTTCTGTTTTTCCCTTAAAAGCAATTTCTCCTTTTGCAATAAAAGGAGCGGCAACAATTAGATGTTCATTAATTGAAGTCTTAGGAATATTTTTATCCGCAGTTCCCCAAGTTGAAGGTTTATTTGTCATTTCAAAAACCAAACTTCCTCCGTTTATAATATCAGTATGATTGATATATGAAAGCGCATGATTTTCACCATTTAATTTTGCAGATTTAATGTATTTATTTTCTACTGAATTGTTTATTGCTTGAACGGTAAACGCTTTTCCATTTTCTAAATTGATGGTTGCTTTATCAAAAAGTGGACTACCAATTATATATTGATTGCTTCCTGGTGTCACAGGGTAAAACCCTAAAGAAGAAAAAATATACCAAGCACTCATTTGCCCGCAATCTTCATTTCCTGAAATTCCATCAGGAGTATTGGTATATAATTCTGTTACTATTTGACGTATTTTTTCTTGTGTTTTAGACGGTTTATTTACGAAATTGTACAGATATGCAATGTGATGACTCGGTTCATTTCCATGCGCATATTGCCCAATTAAACCCGTAATATCTACTTGATGACTTCCTGAAGTGTTATCATCTGCTGTAAATAATTTATCTAATTGATTTTCTAATTTATCCTTTCCTCCGTATATATTTATAAACCCAGAAATATCTTGAGGAACATAAAAACTGTATTGCCAAGAATTAGCTTCTGTATAATTGAAATTCACTTCATAAGGATCGAAAGGTGCAAACCACGTATTTCTAAAACGTCCTCGCATAAATTGCGTACTAGGATCAAAAATATTCTTATAATATTGCGCTCTTTCTGAATAGGTTTTATAATCATTTTCTTTTCCTAAAGATTTTGCCATTTGTGCAATTGCCCAATCATCATAAGCATATTCTAAGGTTTTAGAAACCGATTCAGATTCTTTTTCTACAGGAATAAATCCGAAATTTTTATACGAATCCAATCCTAATTTATCTCTTGTTGCAGAATGCTTCATCGCTGTAAAAGCTTTGTCAACATCGTAATTTTTAATTCCTTTTAAATACGCATCTGCAATTACAGGAACTGCATGATACCCAATCATACAATGTGTATAATTCCCTGCTAAATCCCAAATTGGCATAATTCCACCTTCATCATATTTAGCTAAAAAAGTATTGATAAAATCGTTGGTTTTTTCCTGTTCAATAATGGTATATAAAGGATGTGCCGCTCTGTAAGTATCCCATAATGAGAATACTGTATAATAATCAAAATCTTTAGTCTCATGAATTTTCAAATCCATTCCTCTGTATCTTCCATCTACATCTTGATACAAATTTGGAGCGATAGAAACATGATATAAAGAAGTGTAAAAATTAGTTTTATTGTCTTCATTGGTGTCCTCTAAAACAATTTTCTCTAATTGTTTCTCCCAAAAATCTTGAGCTGTTTTTTTGACTTGCTCAAAAGTTTGATTTCCTATTTCAGCTTCTAGATTTTTCTTTGCACCTTCAACATCAACTGCAGAAATTCCTATTTTAATAAATATTGGTTCGTTGTTTGGGTTTTCAAGCTCAACTCCTAATTTATCTTTTCGTGATAATGGATACACCTCTTTTAAAGGCCCTCCTATTGGATGGGAAAACTGTATATAATAAAAAAGTTTTTGATTAGTTGCCCAAGCTTTTGAATGTCTATACCCTTGAATCTCAAACTTTGATATTTGAGTGATATTTCCTTCAAGTAATTCGTCACGATGTTCTAAATCTAAAATTACAATTTGATTTTCAGAAGTCGGGAATTGATATTTATGCATTCCACTTCTTTTAGAAACTGTCAACTCAACATCAATATTTGTATCGTCTAAATGTACTTTATAAAAACCTGGTTCAGCGATTTCATTCTCATGAGAAAATTTACTCTTATAGCCTTCTTTCCCGTCTGCTCCGTTATTGAAAACGAATTTATTGGTCGGCATTAATAAAATATCTCCGTAATCAGAAACTCCTGTTCCGCTTAAATGCGTGTGTGAAAATCCATAAATTTCATTGTCAGAATAATGATATCCAGAACATCCATCCCAACCGTCTAAACGAGTATCTGGTGAGAGCTGCATCATTCCGAAAGGCATTGTAGCACCAGGATATGTATGTCCATGACCACCGGTTCCAATAAACGGATTTACATATGAAATTAGATTCTTATCTTTTTGAGTATTAGAAACTATTGTCTTTTCAGTACATGAAACAAAAACGAAAATGCTTAAAAAAAATGAGGTAAAGAAATGTTTTTTCATCAGTTATATAAGTATAAAATTTTGTCTAAATTAGCAAGATAACGATTATCAATCAAGTAGCAAATGAGCATTTTTAGACGAACAACGCAAATTACAATATACACAACTTTATTATTACTATTAACAGCATGTTTTAAGGGAAACAAAACAGCAATTACTCCATCAATCATTCCTGCTCCAACTGAGCAAGTTATCACCAAAGGTGCTTTTATATTGAGTAATAGCACAAAACTGACCTATGATGACTCCTTAAAAAGTGTTGCAGATTTTTTTAAAAATTATGTTGAAAACGGAAGTAGTATTAAATTAAATACGTCTTCTAAAAATAGTATTCATTTTAAAATTGATGCCGCTATTTCTAATGATGAAGGATATCAATTAAAAATTACTTCGGATAAAATTTTAATTTCTGCGAAATCACAAAAAGGTGCTTTTTATGCTTTTCAATCTTTAAGACAGTTATTACCTGTTGATTTTGAAAAATCTAATACGGTTAATGAAACTCAAATTGCCATTCAATGTTTAGAAATTAAAGATGCTCCGCAATTCGAATATCGAGGAATGCATTTAGATGTTGGTCGTCATTTTTTCTCTGTCGATTTCATAAAAAAATACATCAATTTAATGTCAATGTTGAAAATGAATACATTTCATTGGCACTTAACAGAAGATCAAGGTTGGCGAATTGAGATTAAAAAATACCCAAAACTACAAGAAATTGCTGCTTATAGAAACGAGACACTAATTGGTCATTATAATGATCAACCACAAAAATATGATGGCAAAAAGTATGGGGGCTTTTACACACAAGAAGAAATAAAAGAGGTCGTAAAATATGCTTCTGAAAGACAAATAACAATAATTCCAGAAATTGAAATGCCTGGACACTCACAAGCTGCAATTTCGGCATACCCAGAATTAGGTTGTACTGGTAAGGAAATTGATGTGGCTACAAAATGGGGTGTTTTTGATGAAGTTTATTGTCCTACAGAAACGACTTTTAAATTTTTAGAAGATGTTATAGATGAAGTTATTACTTTATTTCCTGGTCAATATATTCATATCGGTGGCGATGAAGCTCCAAAAACCAATTGGAAAAATTGCAATCATTGTCAGAAATTGATTAAAAAAGAAGGTTTAAAAGATGAACATGCTTTACAGAGCTATTTTATCACCAGAATGGAAAAATACATCAACACTAAAGGCAAACAAATTATTGGTTGGGATGAAATTCTAGAAGGCGGTTTAGCACCAAATGCAACGGTAATGTCTTGGCGAGGAACTAGTGGCGCAGTTGAAGCTGCAAAACAAAAACACAATGTAATTTTAACACCTGGTTCTCATTGTTATTTTGATCATTATCAATCTGATAACGAAAATGAACCTTTGGCAATTGGTGGGTTTCTTCCGTTGGAAAAAGTATACAGTTTTAACCCGATTCCTGAAGAATTAACCAAAGAAGAAAGTAAATATGTTTTAGGTGCTCAAGGAAATGTTTGGACAGAATATATGCAAACTCCAGAAAAGGTTGAATACATGGCTTTTCCAAGAGCAATTGCATTGGCAGAAGTTGTTTGGTCTTCTTCTGAAAATAAAAATTATGGCGATTTTATAAAAAGATTAGAACATTTTCAAAAACGATTAGATCTCTTACATGTTAATTATGCAAATCATTTATATGAAGTAAAAGGTAAATTTAAAACTACCGGTAAAAACTTAACTTATGAATTGAAATCTACTTCAAAAACTCATAAAATTTATTATTCTTTAACTGATGATGCTTTAACGACACTTTATAAAGAGCCAATTATTGTTGATGCCTCTATAAAAATTAAAGCCGCAGTATTTAGTTCTGAAAAACAAAAATTAGGAAACTTTTTTGAAGAAGAAATAAATTTACATAAAGCTGTTGGTAAAAAAATTAGTTTAAATGTTGCGCCAAATGAAGCTTATAATAGTGGTGGAAAACAAGCTTTAATTAATGGTATTTCTGGAAACAACAACCGTTATGGAGACAAAGAATGGTTGGGTTTTTCTGGTGATGATATAGAAATTACAATTGAATTTGATACGCCAACAGCAATTAATTCAATTTCCACACGATTTTATAATGGAAACGGGCAATGGATTTATGCACCTAAACATTTTTTAATTAGTTTTGATGGAAGTGATTTCGAAAGTTTTGAAATTGGAATTTCTGAAGAATTATTAGTTAATTTCAATCAACAATTTAAAAATAAAAGGTCTAAAATCATTCAGCTGAAAGTTCCGAATTACGGAATTATTCCAGAAGGAAAACAAGGTGCTGGTCATAAAGCTTGGACTTTTATTGATGAGATAATTGTTGAGTAATCACATACTGTCAGTTCGAGCAAATTTTTGAAGAATAAAAAAATTGTATCGAGAACCAAAACATCTCGATGTGACAACATAAAAAATAAATGAAACTAGAAATCTGCGCAAACTCTTATCAATCTGCAATGAATGCCCAAAAAGCTGGAGCAGATAGAATTGAATTCTGCTCTGAATTATCGGTTGGCGGAATTACACCTTCTTACGGAGTATTGAAAAAAGTCTCTGAAGAAATCACGATCCCTGTAAATGTTTTAATAAGACCGAGAAGTGGTCATTTTTATTATTCTGAAGAGGAGTTTTCCTTAATGAAAGAAAACATTAAACTATGTAAACAACTTGGTTTTAACGGAATAGTTTCTGGTGTTTTAAATATTGATAATTCAATTGATATTACAAGAACAAAAGAGCTTATTGAACTTTCTAAACCATTATCTTTCACCTTTCATAGAGCTTTTGATTGTGTTTCTAATCCTAAAAAATCTTTAGAAATATTAATAGAATTAGAAGTTGACAGTATTTTAACTTCTGGTAGCAGAGAAAAAGCAGCACAAGGAATTGAATTGCTAAAAGAATTAAACCAACTTGCAAAAGGGAAAATTATAATCCTTCCAGGAAGTGGAATTAATTCAAAGAACGCTAAACTTTTTAAAGAAGCTGGGTTTCAAGAAATTCATAGTTCAGCATCAAAAATTATACATGAAGAAAATAGTGTTTTCTTTGGAAACACACCTCAAACTGAATCTGATATTACAACTATCAAAAAAATTTTAAAAGTGATTAAAAATGCATAGAATTATTTCCGGACTATTATTCATCCTTCTTTTTGGTTGCAATACATTAGAAAAAGACACTCCTATTTCCATAGAAATAAATAAAAATTGGCAGTTTAAAGCTTTGGATACTTTAGATTGGAAAACAGCAACAGTTCCTGGAAATGTTTTTACCGATTTACTAAAACATAAAATAATTGAAGATCCTTTTGTAAAAACCAATGAAGAAAAAGTACAATGGGTTTCTGAAAAAAGTTGGGAATATAAAACCACTTTTAACCTATCGGATAAAACTTTAAAGAAAGAAAATATTGAACTTCATTTTGAAGGTTTAGATACGTATGCAATTATTTATTTGAATAATTCTTTGCTCGGACAAACAGATAACGCATTTAAAAAATTTAGTTTTAACATTAATGAATTGGCTAAAAAAGCGAATGAATTAAAAATTATTTTCACAAAAACGAATCACCAGGAAACTTTAAAGGAAAAGAAAAACCCATATAAATTACCAGAAGGAAATAGAATTTACACCAGAAAAGCACAGTTTCAATATGGTTGGGATTGGGGACCAAAATTAAACACTTCAGGTATTTGGAAAAGCATTTCCATAAAGGCTTGGAATGATCTGAAATTCGAAAATATTTTCATCAAACAAGGAGAAATCAATAAAGAAAAAGCAGTATTATCTGTTGAAATCAGTATTGAAAGTCCTACGGATAAAAATGTAAACCTTTTTACAAAAATTAATAGAGAAGTTATTTCTTCAAGTATTTCACTAAAAAAAGGGAAGCATACGTACAAAGTTCCTATTGAAATAGTGAACCCAAAATTGTGGTGGACACATAATTTGGGAGATCCATATTTGTACAATTTTAATTTTCAATTGATTTCTGATGGTAAAATAAAAGATGAAAAATCAATTAAAAAAGGAATTAGAACCATAAAGCTCATCACCAAAAAAGATAGTATTGGTGAATCTTTCTATTTTGAATTGAATGGAAAACCTGTGTACGCTAAAGGGGCAAACTATATTCCGCAAAACAGTTTTCAGAATCATGTTACCGATCAACATTATGAAAAACTATTGTCTGATGTTGTAAACTCAAACATGAACATGTTGCGAGTTTGGGGTGGTGGAATATATGAGAATGATATTTTTTATGATCTATGTGATAAAAAAGGAATTTTAGTTTGGCAAGATTTCATGTTTGCTTGCGCGATGTATCCTGGAGATATTGAGTTCTTGGAAAATATTAAAGAAGAAGCAGAACAACAAGTTAAAAGATTAAGAAATCATGCTTCTATTGCTGTATGGTGCGGAAATAATGAAAACGCTGAAGGCTGGAAACGTTGGGGATGGCAAGAAAATAGAACTGAAAAAGAGAAAGAAGATATTTGGAATGATTATCTCGCTGTTTTTGATACTATTTTACCTAAAACAGTTGCAAAATTTAGTGAAACAGATTATTGGGAAACTTCACCAAAATATGGAAGAGGAAATCCTAAATACAAAACTGAAGGCGATGCGCATGATTGGTGGGTTTGGCATGATGGATATCCTTTTGAGCATTTTGAAAATAACGTACCAAGGTTTATGAGTGAATTTGGATTTCAATCTTTCCCTAGTTTTGAAACGATCAATTATCTAAATCAAAATGATACGATTCACTTAAAAACGGATGCTATAAAATCGCATCAAAAACATGCAAGAGGTTTTCAATTGATTGATGAATACATGAAACGTGATTATACGATCCCTACAAATGATGAAGATTATGTGTATGTAAGTCAGTTGTTACAAGCCAAAGGAATTGTAATGGGAATTGAAGCTCAAAGAAGAGCGAAACCTTACAATATGGGAACTTTATATTGGCAACTAAATGATTGCTGGCCTGCAATTTCTTGGTCTAGCACCGATTACTTTGGCAATTGGAAAGCGCTACAATACAAAGCTAAAAAGGCTTTTGAGAATGTATTGATATCTTATCAAGAAGATACATCTACTATTTCCACACATATTGTAAACGATACATTTGACAAAATAAAAGGAAGATTAAGAATGAAAATGATGGATTTTAAAGGCAATATTATTTGGTCTAATTCAGAATTAATTACTGTAAAACCAAATATCAGTCAGAAAGTATATACCATCCCAGATGTAGATATTGATAGAAAAAACGTTGTTTATATATCTGAATTTAATGGAAACACCTCTAGCTACTATTTTAGTAAACCTAAAGATTTAAACTTACCAAAAGGAGAAATTGAAAAAGTGATTTCTGAAACAAAAAATGGTTTCTCAATCACATTAAAAAGTACTGTTTTACAAAAAGACGTGTTTTTATTCACGAAGCAAAAAGGGCACTTTTCTGATAACTTTTTTGATTTAATGCCAAATGAAACCAAGGTTATAGAATTTAAAACTGAAGTAAATTCTTTAGATGATTTACAAATAAAAACATTGAATTCTATTTACTAACGTATCTGTCAGTTCGAGTGAAATTAAGAAGTATGAACAATTTTGTATCGAGAACTTCTTCATACAATTCCTGTAAAAACAGCACTACTTCTTAGTTATAAACTGCGACTCTAAAAAGCCCAATCCATAGCCTAAAAACTGAGTAAAAGAAGTTACAATACTTAAAAAAGCAACTCGTACGTTTTTATTCTGAAATAAGGAATCTAGGAAAATTAACAAGGAATAAACTCCGTAGAAATATAGCAATTGATTGAAACCGAAAATTGCTAAAATAATACTAACATCAATACCCATGATAAATAAACTAGGAAACCAATACGTTAGTTTTGCAGTCTCTGGGTACATTTTATTTAGTTTTGGTCTTGCAGTTCCAAAGCCAAAAGTTTGTTTAAAGAATTGCTTAATTGTACTTCTACGTTTATGATATACAAATGCTTTCTCTATCAATTGAGTTTCAAAACCACTTTTCCACAAACGAAAAGTTAAATCGATATCTTCTCCGTTTTTCATTTTAGAAAAACCATTTGTTTCACTAAATGCTTTCTGTGACAATCCTAAATTGAAACTTCTTGGTTGAAATTTACCAACAGCCTGTTTTTTACCACGAATTCCGCCAGTTGTTAACACGGAAGTCATCGAATAATTAATGGCTTTTTGTAACGGAGTAAAACTTTTGTGTGCGGCATCTGGACCTCCAAAAGCATCCGTGAAATTAGTCTCTAATGCTTTTTTAACTTCTGATAAATATTGATTTGGAACAATAACATCAGAATCTAAAATGATAAAATAATTACCTAAAGCTTGTTGCATTCCGAAATTACGGCTTGCTCCTGCTCCACTGTTCTCTTTAAAAAAATATTTTAAATTAAGTTGATCTTTATATTTCTCGACACTACTTTCACTTTTCTGGGTTGAACCATCTTCTATAATTAAGACTTCAAAATCAGTAGAAAAATCTTGTTTCGTAAGACTCTCTAACAACTCGTCAATTTCATTTGGACGATTGTACACAGGAATAATAATAGAAAAAGATAGCTGAGAGGCTTTGTTCATAGAGTGGCTAAATTACCACAAAAAAAAGTGCAAATCCAAGGATTTGCACTTTTAGTAAAAATTAATCAAGTAGAGAATCTTCTCGCTTGTTATTGTTTTAATACGCGGTACGTACTAATTTTATCAGCTACTTGTACTTTTAACACATACATACCTGTTTTTAATGCAGTCATATCAATCGCTGTACTTAAAACATTTGGTTGTACGGTAAGTACTTTCTGTCCTAATAAATCGTATACCGTTACCTTGCTAATTGCATCTTGCGCTTGCAATTGCAATTGATCTTTAACAGGGTTTGGATACATGCTAAATCCTTCAATAGCATTTTCTTCGATGTTTAAGGTTGCATTATAAGCAGATACTTGAAATTCTCCTTCTGTATTTCCTCCATATTCAAAAACACGTACATATAAGATTTCACCTGCTGTACGTCCTGAGATTTCTACCATAGAGAAATATCCATCGGCACTATCGTCATCGTCACATTCAACAGAGACCAAAGCACCACAAGCACCGCTGTATACTTCCATTCCTGTATCTGTAACAGAAGATCCAGAGGCATTGTTGGTTTCAATGGTAATAATACCATCCGCTGGTACTTCTATACTAAACCACACTTCTAAACCAGCTCCGTAGCTACTACAAGAAGGAGCGCCAATTCCAGAATCTGTAGCACCAACAAAGGTTCCTACAGTTGGATTTGAATCGAAAGTAGCACCTGTACTCAAAGCAATGGCTGAAGCACAAACATTGTTCGCTGGCGGACAATTTTCTTGTGTTAAGGCAGCAGTAATAGCACAGGTTGCATCACTATCATCAACCATAGAAATTACAACAACAGTTCCGTTGTCATACGGTCCAAAAGTAAGTGTTCCTGTAGCAGTAGCTGCTTGCGAATCATTTCCTTGGTCATCACTAACAGTTAATCCTGTTGCAGAACCCATGTCGCTAATAGCAACTTCTATGTTAAATCCACCACTTACATCACAATCACTTACAACCGCAAAATCAGCAGTAGCAGATGTACATGTATTTTGAGTAATATCTAAAGTATAGGTAGTTGATTGCGGACTCGCATAAGTAGAAATCACTACGTAGTAGGTGGTTCCGTTGGTTACGTCAACATCATATGCATAATCATCTGTTGACCATCCATTTCCAACACCAGCTACACAAGCCGTCCCAATGTCGGCACAGTCTGTATACACAAACATCCCTGAATAATTGCTCCCTATACTAGACAAGGCAAAATTGATAGATCCGTCTGCAGTTGCTGTATAAGCATACACCACATCGTCACCATTTAAATAATTAGATGTTGTTCCACAACCAGAAGCTCCAGGAGTTCCAGAGTAATTATCTCCGTAGTTTGCAGTATCATCAGAAGTACTGTAAGGCAAATTCGCCACAGGAATTGCTGTTTCACAAGTAGCACCTTGTGCTGGTGTTGAGAAAGAAGCTGTTACCCAGTCACTATATTCTGTTCCACCACAGTGTCCTCTATAATAGACATCATATGTAGTACCAGCTGTTAAACTTGACAAACTTAAAGATGTTGCAGTTACATGCGTATAGCCTGGCTCTGCAGAAGCATCCGCCATACTATTACTTGGTTGCGTATATGGAGTTGCAGCATAGACTACTTCCCACATAGTTTCTGATCCACCGGCAGTCCATGCCAAATCTGCAGAAGTCATTGTAATATTACTTATTGCTAAAGCCAAAGGAATTGAACAAGATGGTGGAGTAGTAATATTTACAACAAAATCTAAAGTCACTCCATAAGAGCCTGAATAACATGGGTCTGGACTTGCCTGCCCAGAATCAGCAGTTCCAATTCGCATTCTATGATTTCCTAAAGAAGCTCCTGAAGGCAATGAAAATGAAGCGTCAAATGTTGTTGGGTTTGTCCCAACTGAATTACCACTAAAGACTAAGTTTCCATCCTCAGCGAAACTATCATCATCTTCAAAATCTATCCAAATATGTGTATCATAAGAATAACCTGTTTCAAATGTAATTTGAACATTTGCAGAATTTCCAGCTTGAAAATCTACGATTGTTCCTGCAGTGTAATCTTCAGTTGTTACATCTCCAGAACTTGTATAAGTTGTTGACCCAAGTACAACATCTCCTATACCATTAGCATCATTGCTCGTGGGGGTTGAATCACAGTACTGTGAGAACACAAATGTTGATGCCAACATAAATAATAATAAAGTAATTTTTTTCATAAAAATTTGTTTTTAGATTGATTTACATGCAAAATACACTTTTTTTCATGAGAATTACTTTTTTTGACTAAGATTACACAGAAACCACTTAATAATTGAATTATTATCAATAAAAAACGGATATAATTAAGTTAATCATATCCGTTTCATTATTATTATTTTAATGATTACTTATTCAAACTTTTCCATTACAGTTTCACTTATCCCCATATTAGAAAACCCTCCATCATGAAATAAGTTTTGTAAGGTTACTTTCTTTGTTAAATCGGAGAACATTGTAATGGTATAATCTGCACATTCTAAAGCTGTTGCATTTCCAAGCGGACTCATTTTTTCTGCATACTCAATAAATCCATCAAAACCTTTTACGCCACTTCCTGCTGTAGTTGGTGTTGGAGATTGAGAAATCGTATTTACTCTAACCTTATAATCTCTACCAAAGAAATATCCAAAACTACGTGCAATACTTTCTAAATAAGCCTTGTTATCTGCCATATCATTGTAATCTGGAAACACTCTTTGTGCTGCCATATATGTTAGAGCAACAATAGAACCCCACTCACTCATGGCCTTTTTATTATATAAAACATTCATTACTTTATGAAAAGAAACTGCAGATATATCCCAACCTTTTGTTGTAAAATCATAATTTGAATCAGTATAATGTTTTCCTTTTCTAACGTTTACAGACATGCCAATTGAATGTAAAACAAAATCGATTTTACCTCCTAAAATTTCCATAGATTTTTCAACCAAGTTGTTTAAATCTTCTATAGATGTCGCATCTGCTCCAATAATTTGAGAACCTGTTTTTTCTGCCAACATATTTAACTCCCCCATTCTTAAAGCAACTGGTGCATTTGTTAACACAAAAGTTGCTCCTTCTTCATGTGCTCTTTCAGCGACTTTCCAAGCAATTGATTGTTGGTTTAAAGCTCCAAAAATAATTCCTCTTTTTCCTTTTAATAAATTATACATTATTTTTAGTTGTTTTGGGATTGTTTTTTAGTTGATCGTTTTAGTCTTGTTTCTTGTTTCTTGTTTTCAAGAAACTAATTCAATAACTCTTTTGCATGTGTAATTGCGGTTTCTGAAACCTCTTTTCCACTTAACATTTCTGCTATTTCAACAATTCTTTCATCAGCAGTTAACAGTCTTAAATTTGTCGTAGTAACACTATTAATTTCTTCTTTATACACCTTGTAATGATTATCTCCTTTTGCAGCAACTTGTGGTAAATGCGTAATAGAAATAACTTGCATATGTTTGCTCATTTGCTGCATAATTGCTGCAATCTTATTAGACACTTCACCAGAAACCCCTGTATCAATTTCATCAAAAATAATGGTTGGTAATTGTGTGTTTTCTGATAACACTTTCTTTACAGCTAACATAATTCGAGATAACTCTCCACCGGAAGCTACTTTTTTAAGTTCTCCGAAATTACCTCCTTTATTTGCTGAAAACAAGAATTCTAATTCATCTTTTCCGTTTGAAAAATAATTAGAAGTTGGGTTTATATTGATGGAAAAACGAGCATTCTCCATTCCTAAATCTGATAATAAAATCTCTAATTCCTTTTTTAAATTCGGAATTACTTTTTTTCTAGCATCTGTGATTTTTAGGGCAATTTGATCTAATTTTTCAGAAACATCCTCAATTTCTTTTCTCTTCTGATTGATTACTTCATCTGCACTTTCTACCTGACGTACTTTTTCTGATAAATCTTCTAAAACGGTTACTAATTCTTGATTAGAACTTACCCCATGTTTCTTCTGTAAATTATACAATAACTGTAATCTATCATTGATTTCTTCTGCTTCATTAGGATTGAACTCTACATTTTCATTAGCCGTTTCTAATTCGCCAACAATATCATCAATCTCTATTTTTACACTTGTAATTCTTTCTGATACATCTTGATATTCTTTAGAAAAAGAGGCAATTTTAGACACTCTGTTTTCTAAGGTATTAAGTAGGTTTTGTATGCCAACTTCCTCATTTACAGAAAGGTCTAAAGCTTCCGATAAATTGAGCTTAATCTCTTCTATATTATTTAATTTTTCAAGCTTTTCCTCTAGATTACTTTGTTCATCAACTTGTAGATTCGCATCCTCTAACTCATTAAATAAGTGCGAATTATAATCATATTGTAAATTGATTTCTCTTTGATTGCTCTCAAGATGCCCTAATTCTTTTTTAAGTTGATGTAATTGATGTACGCCTCTTTTATAAGAAGCTACTTTTTTTGCATTCTTAGCCAAAGCATCCAAAACTGTAAACTGAAAACTAGCATCAGACAATTGCATGGTTTGATGTTGAGAGTGCACATCTATCAATTTTGATCTTAATTCATTTAAAACAGATAAAGTTACTGGTGTATCATTTACAAAGGCACGCGATTTTCCGGAAGGTAAAATCTCTCTTCTTAAAATAGTGGTGTCTTCGTAATCTAAATCTACCTTTTCAAAGAAATCTTTTAAATCGTAATTTTCGAGTGCAACTTTTGCTTCTACAATACATTTTTTTGAGGTATCTTTTAAAGAAGATAAATCTGCTCTATTACCTAAAACGAGTCCTAAAGCGCCTAAAAGTATAGACTTCCCTGCACCTGTTTCTCCTGTAATAATGGAAAGACCAGAAGAAAGATCAATCGATAATTGATTGATTAATGCGTAGTTATGTATTGATAATGAGGTTAACAAATTCGCTGAATTTTAAGGATTAAAATTAGTGAATTAATTTCAGAAAAAATAAAGAAAAATACTATTCAATCTTTCTCCACTTAGAATTATTATTTGGAGAAATTTTTCTTAACATAGTTGTTAAACGGGAAGCATTTTTTGTTTTAGAACCATCAGAATAAATACTGACAACTTCATCTGCTTTTGCATCAAAAAAGACTCTAATCAAATAATTACCAACTGTTTTATTAAAAATATTTCCCATTGAGATTACTGCGTCTTCAACGGCTTGTTTACCAAAATCTTTATTGGTAGCAAAATTATCTAATCCTTTTATATGATAGCTGTACAAAGCCTTTCTATACGATTTTAATTTAGGTGATAATAAATTGTCTATCAATAAAAAACGATTTTGTTTACCAACCACATTCTGCCAAGAAGACAATCCACTTTGTTGCGCTTGTAACATTACATTTTGTGCTTCTTTTAATTCAGTTTCTCCGCCAAGTTTAGAAAACGTGTCTGCATCAACGCCTAAAATTGTATATACATAAAAAACAATGGTAGAAATTAAGTTGCTATCAAAAGAGTTTTTATTATAAATTAAAGGATCAAACTCATTATACTTAAAAGAGAAATCATTGTCTTTTAAATTTAAAATAGGGCTTGTATAACTAGAACCAAAAATGGGTCTTGTAGACTGTACTTGTAAAGTTGCTGTAAATGTATTATTATCTCTAGCAGTTATAATAATGGTCATTGCACAATCTATTCTCTCTAAAGATTCTACAGTTCTATCTGTCCATTCTGTTTGATTGATAAACTCAGTTAAAGACTTTTGTAATGTGGTAAAAACTTGTCTATTAGAACCTCCTATTTGTTCGTAATTTACATTGACCAAACAATTTAATTCTTGTGAATTAATATTGATGTTCATCAAAAACAAAGCAAAAAGAAAAACAAGTTTACGCATGTTGTAGTTTAGATTTTTAGAATCAAGATAAAAGACTTTAAGATACGTTAATTTGTCCTCTTGCCAATAACCTTAACTTTCGATTCTTGAAATAATTTCATTGATAATATCTTTAGCAACTGCTGCTTTCGATTTTAATTCAAATGGTTTTTCATTCAAATCTTTATCAATAATAGTAATTTTATTTGTGTTAGTTGCAAAACCTGCACCTTTATCTTGTAAAGAGTTTAAAACGATTAGATCTAAATTCTTACGCTGTATCTTACTTTTTGCATTTTCAATTTCGTTATTGGTCTCTAATGCAAAACCTACTAAAAACTGATGCTTCTTAATTACTCCTAAGGAAGCTAAAATATCTTTTGTAGGTGCTAACTCCATAGCTAACGAAGAACCCTTCTTTTTTATTTTCTGATTGGCAACATTTTTTGGTTTGTAATCTGCAACAGCTGCAGATAATATTGCAATATCTACTTCATTAAAATATTTGTGAGCTTGATTGTACATCTCATCAGCAGAAACCACATCTATTCTTTTAACGAAAGAATGTTTTATTTGTTGATGACTTGGACCAGAAATTAAAATAACTTCTGCACCTAAATTAGCTGCTGTATTTGCAATTGCAAATCCCATTTTCCCTGAAGAATAATTTCCTATAAAACGCACAGGATCTATTGCTTCGTATGTTGGACCAGCAGTAATTAATATTTTTTTTCCACGAAGTGGTAATTTTGATAAAATATCATTTTCAATAAAAGAGACAATATCTTGAGGTTCTGCCATTCTTCCTTCACCAACTAAACCACTTGCTAATTCGCCTGAAGCAGCAGGAATTAATAGGTTACCAAAAGTGTGTAACTTATCTAAACTTTCTTTGGTTGATGGATGTATATACATGTCTAAATCCATTGCTGGTGCAAAATATACAGGACATTTTGCAGACAAATACGTTGCTAACAATAAATTATCGCAAGTTCCATTTACCATTTTAGAAAGTGTATTTGCGGTTGCAGGAGCAATTAAAAGATAATCTGCCCAAAGACCTAAATCTACATGGTTATTCCAAACTTCATTTTCTTCTTCTTTATCGTAAAAAGTAGAATGAACAGGATTTTTAGAAAGTGTAGAAAGTGTAAGAGGTGTTATAAAATCTTTAGACGCAGGTGTCATAATTACTTTGACATCTGCGCCTAATTTTATAAACAAACGAACTAAACTAGCCGTTTTGTAAGCGGCAATTCCAGCTGTAATGCCTAAAAGAATCTTTTTACCGCCTAGAACAGACATTATTCCGAGTCTGGAGTTCTAAAGTATACTTTATCATTTAACCATTCATCAACAGCGATTGCAGTTGGCTTTGGTAAACGTTCGTAAAATTTAGAAACTTCTATTTGTTCTTTGTTTTCAAAAACTTCTTCTAAACTATCATTATAAGTTGCAAACTCATCTAATTTATCTACTAATTCTTTCTTTAAATCAGAACTTATTTGATTTGCTCTTTTAGCAATAATAGATATCGCTTCATAAATATTTTCTGTAGCAGCTTCAATCTTGTTTTTGTCATAAGTAATTGTACTTATAGCAGCTTGGGTATCTTTATAGTCCATCATTTATTATTTCTCTTTTGAATTCTGTTCTTCTTCCTCTTTTGCTTTTGCTAATTTTTCAACTTTAGCTGTAATCGTATCTACTCTTTTTTTCTCTTTATTTAAAGTCGCTAACATTTCATTAGATTCTTCCATGAATTTTGATTCAGGATAATTTCTTTCTAATTTTTCGTAAGCTTCAATAGCATCTTTAATACGTTCAGTTTTTCTTCTGTCTGTACTTTTTAACACAAAATCATGAGCCGCTTTTAATCTGTAATACAAAGCTTCTTCTTTAAATTCTGAACCTAAATAATCTGATAACAAATTATCAAAAGCCTGAATTGCGGCTTTATAATTTCTCATATCATACCCTGCAGTATTGTAATACGTTTTTGCAATTTCGAAATATTTTCGTTGTAACTTATAACGTATTTCTTTATAATGCTTATTTGCTTCATCAATTTTTGATGAATTTGGATACGTATTTATAAAACTTTGAAAAGCTTCTAATGCTTTGTTCGTATCTGTAGGATCTTTACTAAAAACTGGTGATGCTAATTTATAACTGTAAGCAGATAAAAATGCGGCATCTTCTTTTTTAGAACTTTTAGAATAGTTTTTTGTAAAACGATCAAAATAATAACCTGCAATACTATAGTTTTTTTCGTTGAAGTTCGATTGTGCAACCATAAACTGGACACGCTCCATTTGAGGTTTCCCCCTATAGGCAGGAGTTACTTTTTCAAATAAACGTAAAGCTCTGCTATAGTTTTTACTTTCGTACATTTTTACAGCCATTTTGTATTGTTCTTCAATACTTCCTTTGTTTAACACTTTTTGATATTCTCCACAAGAAAATAACAAAAGGCTAAACATCAATAAACACGCTAAATTTTTAATTTTTTGCATCGGGCAAAATTACTAATTAATTATGGATAAATAAAACGATTTTTCACACTCAAAGTTGTGATATGCAATAATCAATGAAAAATACTGATAAAAACACGAAAATGGTACTAAATATTTGTTAAGGTTGTGTTTTATTATCTGCTGGCACTAATAACTTTATGTCATTATCAAACAAATAAAACCCTCCTTTATCATCACCAATCAACTTAATTTTATCTAAAATATTTCTTGCTAAAGCTTCTTCTTCTATTTGTTCAGAAACATACCATTGCAAAAAGTTATGGGTTGCATAATCTTTTTGTTGTAAACAGATGTCTATTAAATTATTAATACAAGCAGATACTTTTACTTCGTGATTAAACAACTCTTGAAACATTTCTTTGAAAGAACCAAATTCTACTGGAGGTGCTTCTAATGAAGATACCTTTGCATGTCCTCCTCTTTCATTTACAAACTTCACCATTTTTAACATGTGCATTCTTTCTTCATCTGAATGCGCATACATAAATTGTGCAACACCTTCAAAGCCTAATACTTCTGCCCAAGACGCCATTGATAAATACACTTGAGATGACTGTGCTTCTATTGTTATTTGGTTATTTAAAGCCTCTTCAATTATTGGTGACAACATATTACTTGTATTTATTTTATTCTTTATGAAACCAAAAATACAACTTTTAAAAAAGCTAGCCTCTTAAAAAACTGTATACTGATTATTTCGAATGCATATCGGTACTAAAAACTGGCTACGTAGCTTGCAATTTTAGACGCTAATGCTTCACTTGCTTTTACTAAAGGTAAGCGCACATTATTTGAACAAATACCTAATTCTTGTAATACTGTTTTAATTCCTGCAGGATTATTTTCTTCAAAGATAAAGTCGACAACATCCATCATTTTAAAATGAATCTCATATCCTTCTTTATTATTTCCTTGTAAACCATGATGAATCATCGTCGAAAACTCTTTTGGAAAAGCTTGTCCGATTACCGATATAACTCCCGAACCACCTGCTAAAGTTACTCCTAAAGCCAAATCATCATCTCCAGAAATAATTAAAAAACCTGCTGGTTTGTCTTTTAATAAAGCATTGTATTGCTGTTGATTGTTTCCTGCTTCTTTTACAGCTACAATATTCTCAAAATCAGTCGCCAAGCGTAAAGTCGTTGCTGGCTCCATATTTTTAGCTGTTCTTCCAGGAACATTGTATAAAATTATAGGTAAATCTGTTGCTTCTGCAAGTGCTTTGAAATGCTGATAAAAACCTTCTTGAGTTGGTTTACTATAATAGGGAGCGACAGAAAGAATACCATCTATTTCAGAAAAATCTCTTGTTTGTAATTCCTTTACAACGTCTAAAGTATTATTACCTCCAACGCCTAAAACCAAAGGCAAACGTTTCTTATTTGCGTTTACAATAATCGCTATAATTTGCTGCTTTTCTTCTTTAGAAATTGTTGCACTTTCGGCAGTTGTACCATTAATTACTAGATAATCCGTTCCATTATTAATGTTGAAGTTCACTAATTCAATAAGCGCATCAACATCTACAGTTAAATCGTCTTTAAAAGGAGTAATCAAAGCAACACCAGTGCCAATAAATTTTTGCATTATTTTTAATTTTACGACTGTAAAATTACAATATTCCAATTGATTAAAAAGTGAAATATCGAATTCTTACAAAGAATAAACAACTTTAGGTATGAAGTTTAATTTTTAATTTTTTTTAAAATTTTCAAGTATTTCTTTAACTCTGAAAAAAAGGTAGCTGTTTTTATTGGAACTTCTGCAATTTCAATATCATATAATTGCTGATTTACTTTAGAAATACCAACTTTAAATGTAGCATTAGAACGTAAAACTGCATTTTCTAAATACCAGTTTTTCTTACTAAAATAACCAATTAATAGATCAAAAGGCTCCTCTATAAAGATCTTGAAACTTGGCTGATTAACACTTCCAGTCCAGTTAAAATCTTTTTCAGAAAAATGCTTATAAGAAAATTTTTGATTTTTTTTGTGGGGCCTAAAACTATAAATTTTAGCGTTTCTAATATTGAATAACTTTTCTACCTCCTCTTTTACATTTACACAATTAGAAATTTCATCTGTAGTCAAAATACCAATAGTTTTTATCTCTTTTTGTGAAACAACTCTATTGTTCTCTTTTTCTAAGAGAACCTTTCGGAATTGCTTCTTTAAAAAATATTTTTTATATCGGATGAAATTGAGCAAATTATATTTTTTTAGTACGCTGAAATACTGTTATTTATTCTTGTTGAGTCGTTTTAGCAATTATGGCGCGACAAATTAAATATTGCGCAATAATATAAGTTAACATTATACTTATAGTATAGAATTCTTTTGGTTCGTGAAATTTGTTAAGCGCAATTAAACTATCAGAAATTATAAAAATAATAGTTCCTAAAAAGAGCCATGAATTTGCAGTGTTTTTTTCTTGCATATAATTCAAAAAAGAAAAGACTCCAAAAGAAGAAATTACAACTCCATAAAAAATTACAGGAATTTTCATTTCTCCAAGATTGTCAATAATCAAATACAAAAAAGAAAACAAAAACACAACAAATGGCAAAGAAACCAATACTACTTTTTGCAAGCTAACTTTCTTTATATAAGAAGCTGTTATTTTGATATACATTATATGAGCTAGTAAAAAAGAAGCTAATCCATATACAAAAAACTGATCTTTAAAGAGTAGTAAAACATCTCCCCAAAAAGAAAAGAACAAAGCTGAAACATACCAAAAATTCGGTTTTTTAACGGCAACTAAATAGACAATCACCAAAGTTGTAATTAAAAAAGGCTTGCTTAAAAAAGCGATTTTATCACTCAATAATAACCCCAATATATGTAAAACAACAACTGCTAAAAAAGCAATGGAAGCAACTGTTGTTTTTGTTTGTTTTCTCATCAATTTAGAATTTTCTTCTATTATCATCAGATTTTGTGTCAATCAATTTATTATAAGGATCTACACCAACCTCAACTGGTTTTTTATCAACTATAATCGTAAGTTTATTATGTATAGACGTAATTTTATGCTTCTTTAAATACAGTTCTATTTCTTTCTTTTCTCCATCAACTTCCTCTTCTGCAAAAACACCAATATCGATATAATCTTCTAAATGAACAGATAAAACAGGTTTCTTCATTTCGGCTGTTTTATACGTTAAAGTGTCACCGACTTTTTCCCCATAAAACTTCTTCCCTTTTTCATCATTTCTATATTTAGAAACTTCAAACTCTATATCTACTTGATATTTTCCGTTCTCTAATTTAGTTGTTTTTGCCTCAATAATTCTGTTTCTATATAAAGTGATCGTTTCAAACATGTCTTTAATTACATATTTTAAAGAATCTGGAGTTGCCTCTCTTATATAATCAACCATTTCTATAGACGTTGTGTAAGGTGGCTCTTGAAATTTTACCTTTTCTACATATTTCTTTAAAGCTCCGTTTAAATTCTCTTCACCGATATAATCGCTCAACGCATACAACACTAAAGATCCTTTCTGATAACGAATATACCCTTGTCCGTCATTATACATTAACGGGTTTTCTCTTTTACGCTCAAATGTTCTTTGCGTTAAGTAATCATCTAAAGCTTTCTTTAAGAATTTACGCATTTTAGATTTTCCTTGCTGATGTTCTAATACTTTTAAAGAAACATATTCAGAGGCACTTTCGGATAGCATTGTAGCACCTAGAACGTCTGCTCCAATTACTTGATGCGCCCACCATTGATGTGCAACTTCATGAACCGTAATTGCAAAAGGATAATCGACACCACCTTCTATAGAATCATCTACATCTGCAATAAAGCCAATCGCTTCAGAAAACGGAATTGTATTTGGAAAAGCCTGGGCAAATCCTCCTCCTGTTTTTGGAAACTCAATAATTCTTAATTGTGTATGTTGATAAGGACTAAAGTTTTTTGAATTATAATCTAATGAGGCTTTCATTCCTTTCATCATGCGATCTAAATTATAATCATGTGTTTTATGATAATAGATTTCTAAACTAATTCCTTTCCACATCTCTTTTTTAACTTCATACCTTCCTGAATTAAATGCATAGAAGTTTAAAATCTTGCTATCCATTTTATAATGGAAGTATTTTCTACCTTCTTTTACCCATTCTTTTTGCAAATATCCTGGTGCAATAGCAATTTGATCTTCGGATGTAGAAACGGTTGCTTCAAAATCGATCCAATCAGAATCTTTAGAAATATACGTATCTCCTAAAGCTGTCGAATCCGAAGGATGAGGACGTAAATCATTCTCCCCTAAACCAAATTTCTTACGCGTTTTATTGTCTCTTAATTCTCCTCCAGATGAATATCCTAATGACGGGAAAATCCCGCTATTGATAAACGTTCCGTTTTCGATAACATTAAAACTACTTCTTAAGAACGTGTTTTTCTTATTACGAATAGTTACCGACAAGGTTACCGTATCACCTGGCTGGATCTTTTTATCAAACTTGTAAATATCAAAATTATGAATCGTATCTTCTAACACCAATGTGTTTGGCAAGCTAAACTCAAAAGTACTTGGATAATCGTTGTGATTTAAGAAAACACTATCTATAGCAACATCGGTTTTATTTACCATTGTCATTAACGCAGAAGCTTCAAAATTTCTTTTCTTCG
>Ga0308013_10000410_pt1 | contig 22837 bp, 16 predicted proteins | sample Neamet181_FD_203131 | JGI IMG/M metagenome (GOLD analysis project Ga0308013, IMG submission 203131) | Marine microbial communities from water near the shore, Antarctic Ocean - #181 | ecosystem: Environmental > Aquatic > Marine > Unclassified | place: Southern Ocean | collected 2014-07-25
TCTCAAGATTCGCGGAGAAATTTAAATGGGCGCATCTGGATATAGCCGGCAGTGCTTGGCACTCCGGTGCAAATAAGGGCGCTACTGGGCGCCCTGTAGCCCTATTGGTTGAATATCTAAGCCAGCAAAAGGCCTAGGCCTAGAGGCAAAAAATAGAACCTGAAAGCCGTGACTCAAGTTAATTTCTATACACTCCCAAGCAACGAGGCGCTGTCTCGACTACTGTTTGTCTGTAGACTAACGGAGAAGGCCTATTCACTCGGTCATCGCATTCATATTCAGGCAGAATCTGACGAGCAGTTGAAATTGCTAGACGATCTGCTCTGGCAATATGCACCCAGCAGCTTCATTCCTCATACAACACAAAATGGGACCGGTGAAAGTCGCGATCCCGTCTCGCTGGGCACAAACTTGACAGACACTAAACATGCCAATGTCTTGATTAATCTTGGCAAGCAAGCCAGCCAGGCTGGAGATCAATTCAATCGCATCAATGAAGTCATTAGTGCCGATCCTGAGAGTCTAGAACAGGGCCGGAATAAATATCGCGACTACAAGAGTAAAGATTATCAAATCGAAACCTTCAAGATCTGAATTTTAAACAGGTTTCTAATACCGCTTAATCCGGCAAAGCACAGTCTGATCATGTATACTTGCGCCTTTTTTGAGCATGGCAAACTATCAGCAGTATGGATAAAACTTACCAACCAAAACAGCTGGAACATCAGTGGTATAAGACTTGGGAAGAGCGTGGCTATTTCGCTCCTCAAGACGATGGAGACCCCTACTGCATTGTTATCCCACCTCCTAACGTTACTGGTCGACTCCACATGGGCCATGGTTTCCAGAATGCGATCATGGATGCGCTTATCCGCTATCATCGCATGCTCGGCCGCTCTGCGCTCTGGCAGGTCGGTACCGATCACGCTGGCATCGCAACTCAAATGGTTGTGGAGCGAAAGCTAAATGCAGCTGGCTCCTCGCGCCAAGAAATTGGCCGTGAGCAATTTGTTAAGAAAGTATGGGATTGGAAAGAGGAGTCTGGCGGCATAATCACCGAGCAGATTAGGCGCCTTGGATCCTCGCTAGATTGGACTCGGGAACGCTTCACCATGGATGAACAACTCTCATCCGTGGTTGAAAAAGTGTTCATCGATCTCTATGAAGAGGGTTTGATCTATCGTGGCAATCGCCTCGTCAACTGGGACCCACAACTACTTACTGCCGTTTCCGATCTAGAAGTTATCTCCGAGGAAGAAAATGGTTCGCTGTGGCATTTCCGCTATCCGCTCGCCGACGACCCGACCCGCTATGTGGTTATCGCAACAACTAGGCCAGAAACTTTGCTAGGCGATAGCGCGATCGCTGTTAATCCGGATGATGAGCGTTATAAAAATTTAGTCGGAAAATTTGTTGAACTACCTCTTTGTAACCGACTGATACCTATAATTGCCGATGACTATGCCGACCCAGAGTTTGGAACAGGTTGCGTAAAGATTACGCCAGCGCATGATTTCAACGACTACGAAGTAGGCAAGCGAAACGACTTAAAGATCATCAATATTCTCACTGACGAAGCCTGCATAAATGAAAACGCTCCAGAAGTATACCAAGGCCTCGATCGATTCGAGGCTCGCAAAAAAATTGTAGAAGATATGAACACCCTAGGGCTCGTCGAAACGATCGAGCCGCATAAATTGAAAGTACCTAGAGGCGATCGCAGCGGCGTAATCATCGAGCCTTATCTTACTAGCCAATGGTATGTTGCCGTGCAATCACTCGCCGATCCCGCGATCAAAGCTGTCGAGAATGGTGACATAGAATTCGTGCCTAAGAACTGGGAAAACACCTACTTCGCTTGGATGCGAAACATTCAGGATTGGTGTATCAGTCGACAACTTTGGTGGGGGCACCGTATTCCTGCCTGGTATGACGAAGATGGAAAAGTCTACGTCGGCAAGACTGAGACCGAGATTAGAGAGAAACATAATCTAAATGACGATGTTTCTCTGCGGCAGGATGAAGATGTCTTAGACACCTGGTTCTCCTCTGCCTTATGGACTTTCTCAACACTGGGCTGGCCGAATGACCGACAATTCTTCGACCGCTTCCACCCTACTGACGTTTTGGTAACCGGCTTTGACATCATATTTTTCTGGGTCGCACGCATGATTATGATGACCTTGAAATTTACCGGCGAAATCCCCTTCAAGAAGGTGTACATCACAGGATTAGTTAAAGATGAGCAGGGACAGAAAATGTCCAAGTCCAAGGGAAACATACTCGACCCAATTGACCTCATCGACGGTATTGAACTCGAAGAGCTAGTAAGAAAGAGAACGGCTGACATGATGCAGCCTCAGCTCAAAGCTAAAATAGAAAAACATACCCGTGATGCATTTCCTGACGGCATTGAAGGCTACGGCACCGACGCCCTGCGCTTCACTTTCTATTCTCTGGCCACAACTGGCCGTGACATTAAATTCGATCTAGGACGAACCGAAGGCTATCGAAATTTTTGTAACAAAATTTGGAATGCTGCGCGCTATGTGCTCATGAACTGCGAAGGAAAAGCGGTTATAGACAGCCACAGCATATCGTCCGAGCATCTATCGATTGCCGACAAATGGATCAGTAGTCGCTTCGAACAGACTGCGTTGAGCATTGAAGAATCCATGAAAAACTACCGCTTCGATCTTGCAGCTCAGGCTCTCCAAGAATTTATTTGGAATGAGTACTGCGACTGGTATGTCGAACTTTCAAAACCGGTGCTCTGGGATGAGGAAGACAATCCAAATGAAGCTCAAGCGACACGATGGATGCTGCTGAATATCATGGAGAAAAGTCTTAGGCTATTGCACCCCTTCATGCCGTATATTACGGAAGAGATCTGGCAGCGTATTGCCCCACTCTTAGGTATTGAGGGTGAGAGCATCATGCTGCAGCCCTACCCACAACCTGATGACATAAATGTCGATCAGAATGCCGAGCAGGGCATCGAATGGATTAAAGGCATCATAGTCGCTATTCGAAATATTCGTGGCGAGATGGACATCTCACCGGCAAAGGCAATTCCAGTTTTTCTCAATAAGGGAACAGAAAGCGACCAAGAAAAGCTCGAAGAATATCGCCCTTACCTTGAGAAACTAGCGAAGGTAGAAAGCATTAAATGGCTCAAACCAGGGGAAGAAGTGCCGTCTGCCGCTACTCAGCTGCATGGCGATATCGAAATTCTTGTGCCGATGGCTGGTCTTATCGATGTTGACGCCGAACGTGCTCGTTTAGAGAAAGAGATAGCAAAGCTAACAACTGGCATGAAGGCTGTATCTGGAAAATTGAACAACAAGAAGTTTACGGACAACGCACCGGAAGCGGTAGTCGCCAAGGAGCGCAGAAAAGCAGAACAGATGTCGACCGCATTAACGGCCCTACAGGAAAAATTTGAAGAGCTCGTAAAGTTATAATATTGGGTAAATGCAGACTTAGCCACGCAGATCTTTAGGCATACTGAAGACAATGTTCTCCTCAACCCCTTCTAACTCTTCTGGCTGTTGATGACAAATTTCCCGCAATCTTTCTACCACCTGCTGCACCAGAACCTCAGGCGCCGAAGCTCCAGCGGTAATACCGAACTTTGACTTGCCATCGAACCACAGCGGATCGATGTCCTCAACGCTGTCGATAAGGTAAGATTCGCAACCCAGTCTCTCCGCCAATTCCTTTAGCCGGTTTGAGTTCGAGCTATTTGGTGAACCCACCACGAATAGCAGTTCACACTCTAGGGCTAGCTGCTTAACTGCATCCTGTCTATTCTGTGTCGCATAGCAAATGTCTTTCTTACGCGGACCCTTAATCGATGGGAATCTCTCTCTGAGCGCATCGATGACTTTGGCAGTGTCGTCCATAGACAATGTGGTTTGAGTTACATAACTCAAATTGTCTGCATTATTTACCTTAAGTTTCCGCGCATCAGCCACGGACTCTACCAAGTAGATCTGACCTCCAGCAGATTTATCATATTGGCCCATCGTGCCTTCAACTTCCGGATGGAATTGATGACCGATCAACACGCATTCCCTGCCCTCCTGACTAAACTTAGTCACTTCAAGGTGCACCTTAGTCACTAGCGGACAAGTTGCGTCGAATATCTTATAGCCCTTACGACGCGCCTCATCTTTGACTGCGACAGACACTCCATGGGCGCTAAAAATGACTATTGACGATCGTCCACGCTCATCTTTAACAGGAATATCAATGAGTTCATCGACGAAAATTGCTCCACGCTTACGCAACGTATCCACAACAAATTTATTGTGAACGACTTCGTGACGAACATAGATTGGTGCACCGAAAATATCCAAGGCGCGGTTCACAATTTCAATCGCACGGTCTACACCCGCACAGAAACCCCTGGGATTAGCCAGCCGAATAGAGGTTGCAGTCGAATCATTGTTTACAACATGAATGTTCACTAATACCTCGAAATGAATATATTGAGGATGTCTATACTTTTATTTCGACCGCTTCCACGTCCGCATCAATTACCGAATTGATGCGCGCCTTGAAAACTATTTCCTTACCTGCGAGTGGATGATTAAAATCAACTACCACCATGAATTTTGTTAGTTCTGAGATGACCCCGGGAAGATCGAACCCACCCGCATCCTTAAATGAAACAACCGAACCCACTTCAGTGGGTATCAGGTCATCTTCCAGCAAATTCTGGAACTTGGCAATGGGGAATCGGTGCCTATTTGCGGGGTTAACTTCACCAAAGGCCTGCTCTGCGGCTAATGTGGTCTCGATTTCTTCGCCCTTCCTTAGGCCGAGCAATTCTTGCTCAAAGCCGGACAACATAGTGCCATCACCCAACCGAAAGCTTGCGGCCGGCTGCTTGAAATTGCTATCGATTAACTCACCAGTAGTGAGCGCGAGAGAAAAATGAAGGCTTACAAGCGAGCCTGCCGCTATGCTCTGTGTTGTGCCTAAAGTCATTACTTGATCCAAATTACCTATACGAAATCGCGCACTTCACCCGAACCAGAGACATTCATCACACAGCGTTGACACAGCGTTGGATGATCGGCACTTTGGCATATGTCCTCAGTATGATGCCAGCAGCGCTCGCATTTTTCATGCTTTGAGGCAGAAACTGCTAGCTTCAGATTGTCTAGGTCGGTAGAACTAACATCAGCTGGAGCTTCTGATAGCGAATGTACAGCCACCCTGCTCACGATGAGCGCGAACTTCAACTCGGACTTCAGGCTTGCCAGTGATTGTCCGAGAGCATCATCGCAATAGATATCGACTTCCGCACTCAGGCTCGCGCCAACCTCCTTTCCCGCTCGCTTCGCTTCAAGCTCCTTATTCACAGCGGTCTTTACTGTGAGTAACTGACGCCAGAATTCATCGTTAAAGGTGCTCAATTCCGGGTAGTCAGTAACACTATCTGCGAAATTGGATAAAAACACCGACTTCTCTCTAGCACCCGGAATATTCTGCCATATCTCGTCAGCAGTGAAACTGAGTATTGGTGCAATCAAGCGACTGAACATTTCAAGAATGTGGAACAAAGCAGTCTGTGTCGAACGCCTAGCCAGACTATCTGCCTGAGTTGTGTACTGCCTATCCTTGATTACGTCGAGATAAAAACCACCTAGCTCAACTACGCAAAAGCTATGAATTTTTTGATAGATATTCAGAAAATTGTAATTGTCATAATGGTCGATAATTTCTATCTGCAGTTGCTTACACTGCCTCGTGATCCAATAGTCGACTGCGACCATTTCCTCAGCCTTTACCTGATGTTTCTCAGGATCAAAACCATTGAGATTCGAAAGCATAAACCGAGAGGTGTTTCGAATTCTGCGGTAGGAATCCGCAACTCTTTTAAAGATTTCATCAGATACGGTCATCTCACCGCGATAGTCTGTGGCAGCAACCCAGAGACGCAGGATATCGGCACCATACTGTTTAAAAATTAGATCTGGCGCAACAGTATTACCCAGCGACTTAGACATTTTCTTGCCATCTGCATCCACGAAAAACCCATGAGTTAGCACTTCCTTATAGGGGGCTGTACCGTTCATTGCTACGGCTGTCTTCAAGGAGGACTGAAACCATCCGCGGTGCTGATCCGAACCTTCCAAATAGAGGTCGGCTGGATAGGTTAATTCATTTCTTTTAGCCAGGACAGAATAATGACTCACGCCAGAGTCGAACCAGACGTCTAGTGTGTCGGTGACCTTCTCATAATTTACCGCATCATCTCCAAGTAATTCCTGTGGCTCTAGCTCGAACCATGCCTCGATGCCGGCTTTCTCGATACGTTGCGCTACCTGCTCGATCAACTCACTAGTCTTTGGATGCAGAGCTTGAGTTTCCTTGTTTACAAACAGTGTAATGGGTACGCCCCAAGTACGCTGGCGAGAGATACACCAGTCAGGGCTGCCCTTCAACATGAGCTCGATACGCGCCTTGCCCCATTCGGGAACCCACTTCACATTTTCGACCGCTGCCAACGATTTACCCAGCAGATCGCGCTCGGTCATGCTAATAAACCACTGCGGCGTAGCACGATAAATCAGAGGTGTTTTCGTGCGCCAGCAATGTGCGTAACTGTGAGTGATTTTATCCAGAGCGACCAGCGCCTTTGCATCACGTAGCTTAGCTATTATATCTTCATCAACTTTGTATACGTGAGCCCCTGAAAAATCGCCAGCAGCTTGAGTGAAGACACCGTTCTCATCGACAAGGTTCAAGGTGCCTATGTCATAGAGTGCACCGACATTAAAATCCTCGACACCATGGTCGGGTGCTGTGTGCACAGCTCCCGTACCGGCCTCGGTTGTTACATGTTCACCTAGAATCAGCGGCACTTCTCTTTCTACGAATGGATGCTCTAGAATTTGATTTTCCAGCTGTGCGCCAGTCGTCTGAGCAACTACTTCGAATGACTCGCACTCATAACGAATCATAATTTTTTCAAGCATATCCATCGCTACAACCAGTAACTCAGCACCTTGATCAAGCTCACAGCGAACCAGCCCATAGTCTAGATCAGCGTGCAGACAAACTGCTTGGCTCGATGGCAACGTCCAAGGCGTGGTTGTCCATATAACGACAGAGATAGGTTCATCAGTGCCAGCGATAGAGCCACCAGCTGAGAATACAGCTAGAAATGAATCTCTATCTTGCGGAGCAAACCGCACGTCTATCGCAAAGGAATCTTTATCCTGATATTCGACCTCGGCTTCAGCCAGTGCTGAGGCTCCGACAACACTCCAATACACGGGCTTGTAGCCCTTAACCAGATGGCCCTTCTCCACAATTTTGCCCAGCGAACGCACGATGTCAGCCTCTGTCTCGAAGTTCATCGTTAGATAGGGATTTTCCCAGTCTCCTAGTACACCTAGGCGAATAAAGCCCTTCCTCTGAATATCTACCTGCTTCGTTGCATAATCTCTGCAGGCTTTGCGAAATTCGGCATGGGATATTTTTTGACCGGCTTTGCCCTTCTTTTTTTCAACATTGTGCTCAATGGGCAGTCCATGACAGTCCCATCCAGGAATATAGGGTGCATCGAAACCATTCAATGATTTGGCTTTTACGACAAAGTCTTTAAGCGACTTATTGATCGCGTGCCCTAGGTGCAGCTCACCATTTGCATAAGGAGGACCGTCATGCAGAACAAACTTAGGCTTGCCGCTATTTTTTTCCGCAATACGCTTGTAGAGATCGAGCTTCTGCCAATTCTCCAACATAGCTGGTTCCCGCTGAGCCAAATTGGCCTTCATCGGAAAGTCGGTGTACGGTAGGTTTAATGTATCTTTATAATCACTCATAGCTTGAACTGCACGCTGTATTAGTTTCTTCCATTATGTGTCTGTTAATAGCCGAATATCCTTAGCTAGTAACTCCAAAAAGCGCTCTTACTTGCTCAACGTCGGCACTGATCTGTTTCTTCAACTCTTCTAGACCGGAAAATTTCGTCTCTTCTCGTATCTTCTGGCGAAAAATAACCTCTATCGTCTTCCCGTACAGGTCCTCGTTAAAATCCAGTATATGGGCCTCTAACAGCGCCTCACCCGATTCTGATACCGTGGGACGATAGCCAATATTAACCGCCGCGGGTCGATACTGATCGACTAATCTAACTTCGCAGGCGTAGACGCCGTGTAAGGGGATGCGCAGACGCTGTGGTTTAATATTGCAAGTTGGGAAACCTAAGCCTGTACCCAACTGCTTTCCTTTTACTACCTCACCCTTGATGGAGTAAGGCCTGCCCAACAATTGTTCGACGAGAATAAAATCAGCCTTTGCTAGTTGTTCTCTTATATATGTGCTGCTGATTCGATGCCCATTGCGCTCATAGGCCGCCGTTTCTACCACTTCGAAGCCAAGCTGCTTACCAGCTTCGCTAAGTAGAGAAAAATTGCCCTTGCGCTTGTGACCGAAACGAAAGTCGTTACCGACGATAAAACTCTTTACTCCCAGCCCCCCGACCAATATATCCTCGATGTAGTCTTCGGCGCTCAACTCACTAAGCTGTCGGTCGAATTTCAGCTGAAAAACAAAATCAATCCCGAAGCTTTCCAATAGTTCTAACTTCTCCGGCAAGATCGTCAATCTCGCCGGACAGCTAGCGGCATCACCTGCAAAAAATTCCTCAGGATGGGGCTCGACCAGTATAACGAGGGATGGCAAATCAAACTGCTCAGCTTTCTGCTTTAGCTGATCCAGAATTAGCTGATGCCCTAAATGCACACCATCGAATTTGCCAATGGTAGCGACACAGCTTTCCTGCAGCTGAGAGAAGCGATTCGTTTCTTCGAAGATAATCATGTAAGGGAATCTCTGGGACTAAGGCTCGCAAACGGATGAATTATACTCTTTTACAGCAAAATCAGCCAGAAACAGCCGTGAAATTCAAATCTTTGTAGCTCTCTGAGATGGTGAGATTTGCACTAGGGCACCCTATCTTCTCCAGTTTCGACTGGCTTGACTACGTTGGCCGCTGCAGGCAGAACGGAGGAATTTACTCGGAGTTTCTCCTACTTCAAACCTGCTAGGCCCTTCTTGAACAAAACTGTAGCCATCACCAGAAGAAGGATGATGAGCACGCCTTGCCCAACTAACGTATTGACTACAGAAATCGTTTCAGGCCTAGTAGAAATAAGAATTAGATTGATTATCGTGGCCACAGCTATTACGGACACCAGTGCGGAAGTAATGAGTTGAATCACGGCTGCTAGTTTATTCATGTTTAGGCATTATCCTGCAATTTATTAAACAACATGAGATGCTCAGAGCCATCGGCACCGAGAAATCGGCGAAGAGTCTTGCGAGCATCTACTATAATAAACCCTTCCAGAGAGTCACTAAAATTCGGGTGTATGTAAAAGCAAGCAAGTTTACCATTTACTGAGAGGTAATGGCGCAGAAGCACCGGAACTGTCTTGCCTGGATCGCAGCGCCCTATAAACTTGCTCAACATTTTTACATTCGAAAGCTAGGCCAGCATCTCGCTAGTCCATACACGGTTCATCGTCTTATACGACGTTATTTGCTTAATTAGCTGATCGAATTTACCTACCTTGAAATTCGTCATTATAATATCTGCGATGAGAAGAAGGCTCAAGCACCGCTAGGAGTAACCAATGAATAGCCACCTGTAAATATACCAACCAAATCGGCCAAAACCCGAAGAATGAGGTTGTACGCCCAGAATCATCCAGCGCGGGCATGCCTGGCGGTACGTAGCTGGCAAAATCTGCGCTAGGTTTTTAGCAAAATCTGTATGAATGTCCCTTACCTAGTGAGTATTAGAGCTGTTCGATCTAAATTTATTTCGGCGACTATACACCAAATTTTTATGTAGCTATCTTAAAAGCAGCGCGATTATCGCATTCGGATAAGAAAGCTTCCATCAGACTGCGCAATTATTCGCAATTGCGTGATGGCGAAGTTTTCGCGAGCTAGGCCGCATTCCTGTCGATAGCTAATACAGTAGCGGAGCAGATATGCCCGCTGTTACTATCTACTCTGCAACGCACATGGAAAATCTATAACATGCTCGGAAAAATACTGTTAACTATTACGGTAATGGTTATCGCCTTCTTTTTCGTTCGCCAGCGCGACATAAAGGAAAAGAGTGGTCCTGTCCGAAAAACTTTGCCCCAAAAAAAATCCCATGAGAAGTCGGTCGAGCAAGAAGACCATAACCTGTCCGCAGATCTGCGATTTGGTGCTTATATGTTTCTAGCTCTTGTGATCGGTTTAGGTGCGACGCTGTATTATTTTCAATGGCAAGACGACCACTCCATTTTAACGGTGCGGCTGCACAGCGACGGCCAAACTGAAGCCATTATGTATCAAGTCTATAAATTTCAAATGGCGGAACGCTCATTCACAACCTTAGATGGTATCCTCGTCACGGTAGCGAGCAGTGAGCGCATGGAAGTCGAAGGCCTATAGTGATCGAATAAGGAAAATAGCATCAGTGAAAAACCTAACAAGGCGATAACCGGTGGTGGCTTCAACGCTATGCAGTACGTGCTGTCCTGCGCTCAAAAAGTTGGTACCCGTAAGTTAGCCAGTGCTGTACGGTCAAAGAATACCTGCAAGGCCTGCGCCTTTGGTACTGGAGGGCAACGGGGCGGGTTGCACAATGAATACAGCAGCCGCATTGAGATTTGTAATAAAAACATCCAAGCACAATTGAGCGATATTCGAGACCCTATACCTCCACAAATATTCGAGCAGAACAGCATCACTGAGCTCAGCGAACTTAGCCCCAAGCAACTCGAAGACCTTGGCCGTCTATCGATTCCATTGCACAAATCAGCGAAGTCCGATAATTACGAAGCGATAAGTTATGATCACGCCTTTGAGCTCATCGCCGCACGACTCCAGTCTAGCGATCCCCTACGCAGTTTTTTCTATGCATCTGGCAGATCATCGAACGAAGCAGCCTTTATTCTGCAACTATTTTCACGCTTATACGGTTGCAACCACATCAACAATTGCTCCTATTACTGCCATCAGGCTTCGGGAGTTGGCCTAAACAACAGCATCGGCAGCGGAACCTCAACCATAAGATATGGCGACCTACACAAGGCTGATCTAATATTTGTATTCGGTGCAAATCCAGCTTCTAACCATCCACGCTTCGTCAAAGTTCTGCTCGAATGCCGGCAACGCGGCGGCCAAGTAATCGTAATAAATCCAGCGCGTGAGGCTGGGCTGGTGCGTTTCGCTTCCCCTAGTAATTTCAAATCTATGATTTCAGGCGGTAGCGAGGTTGCCTCACGCTACGTACAACCTCATGTCGGCAGTGATGTTGCTCTGATTAGCGGCATGGCGAAATACCTAATCGAGGCCGACCTAGTGGATCAGGAATACATTGATTCTTATTGCGAGAAATTCGATGGCTACTCGCACTTCTTAGCAAAACTTAGCTGGACAGAGATTGAGAGCGAATGTGGGTTGGAGCAATCGCAGATCGAATCGCTTGCCAATCTCTATGCGCAGAGTGAAAGAACAGTCTTTTCTTGGGGAATGGGACTCACACACCATCACAATGGCACTGACAACATCGAAGCTATCGCTAGTCTCGCCCTGCTGCGCGGCATGATTGGTGGCGAGGGCAAGGGTCTGCTGCCACTGCGCGGGCATAGCAATGTTCAAGGCGTTGGCTCTATGGGTGTCACCCCTACTCTAAAGACAGAAGTATTTTCCGCTATCGAGAAAGAATTTAGAGTCGAACTACCGAAGCATGAGGGGATGGATACCTTAGCCTGTATTCAGGCAGCTAATAGGGGAGAAATCGATTTCGCCTTTTTATTAGGCGGCAACCTGTTCGCGGCCAATCCAGACACTAGCTTTTCGGGGAGGGCCTTAAGCAAGATTCCCTTCAAAGTTATGATTAACTCCACATTGAATCAGACTCACCTCAACGGAGTCGAAGGTGAAAACCTAATCCTACCTATTAGAGTGCGCGACGAAGAGACACAGGCGACAACTCAGGAATCAATGTTTAACTATTTGCGAATGAGTGATGGCGGTTTCGATAGAATCGAGGCTCTGCGCTCCGAAGTCGAAATAATTAGTTCCATAGCTGCAGAAGTAATAGGCAGCGGCACCTTAGATTTTCGGGAATTCAAACGCCACGACTCTATTCGCAAAGCCATCGCCAAACTGATTCCTGGGTTTGCTGCACTCGCCGATATCGATGAGACAAAAACGGAGTTCCACATCGACGGCCGCTACTTGGCGAAGCCACACTTTACGACGAAGTCTGGTAGGGCAAAATTCTGCATACCCACTCAAACCTCTTGGAAAACCAAGACTACAGAGAATAGCAACCAGTTCACTCTCACCTCAGTACGTAGCGAAGGTCAATTCAATACCATTATCTATAGCGAGGAGGATGTCTATCGCAGGCAGTCGCATAGAAAGGTGTTGTTTATTAGCGCGGAAGATATAGAGAAACTAAAATTGAAAACCGAGGACAAAGTTGATGTAAGTAATGCGACCGGCACGCTGTCCAGCTTCAGCATAGCACTCTACGATATAAAGCCTGGCAATGTGATGTGTTACTTCCCGGAGGCCAACGTTCTTGTCCCACAATCTGTAGATCAGCGGAGTCGAACCCCCTCTTTTAAATCAGTTTCTGTTTCGATCATGAAGGCTATGGCCTAATTTACTCCTGCTGTCACTAGTTAGCGTAACGCCTCCAGCACCTTCTCTAACGTTCAGCCTTTAGCGAGTAAAGGATAAAAGCCTCGCTCTTCACTTATTCGAATAAAATTGAAGAAGAGCTGTATAATTGGTTTCCTGAACTCTTAGATAGGGCAGCACTATAGTAGTTAAAGCAATAGACCATGCCATAATGAGAAATGTTGCTAAACCTAAACTGAATATGGGTTGTCGTCCTTTCGACCAAAGAATATGCGTGAATTGATGGATTTATCTCCAGTACACTAAAAACCGACAAGCTAACTACTTACATTATCTAAGAGAATCAGAATGCTTGCTAGATTCAACAACCTTTTCCCCCTTTGGGCATTGCTAATTTCCCTGATCGCCTTCTTTCTAAGTGCACCTTTTGCGGCACTCGACACCGCTATCGTACCGTTGTTAGCTGCAGTTATGTTCATGATGGGTATCACACTAACCACTGCCGATATTGAACGCATTTTGAAAGACCCGAAGCCAATCCTGGTCGGAGTGGTCCTACAGTTCTTATTAATGCCTGTTCTTGCCGTAACATTTTCGAAGATGCTCCAGCTATCGAACCAGCTCACCATAGGCATGGTACTCGTCGGCAGTTGTGCTGGCGGTAGCGCATCCAATGTCATTTGCTACCTAGCCAAGGGCGATATGGCGCTTTCTATCAGCATGACCATGGTTTCAACACTAGTCGGAGTAATAGCGACGCCGCTACTTTGTGCATTCTATCTTTCGGAAACAGTCAGTGTTGATACACTCGCATTACTTTTTAGCATAGTGCAAATTGTGTTCATTCCAGTAGCTCTTGGATTTGCTTGTAAATTTTTCCTAAATGATTTTGCGAATAAAGCAGAACCCCTTATTCCAACGCTTTCGGTTCTCACCATTTTACTTATCATAGCGATAGTCGTGGCGTTGAATGCAAACAGGCTTCTTGATGTCGGCCTAATCACGCTAATCGCCGTAATCCTACACAATCTTTCTGGGCTAGCCGGCGGCTACTATATTAGCCGCCTAATTGGATTAGATATAAAGCAGAGTCAGACCATCGCTATTGAAGTGGGTATGCAGAACTCCGGTTTAGGTGTAGCGCTCGCCACTCAGTTTTTCTCCGCAACGGCTGCTTTACCTGGCGCCCTGTTCAGTATTTGGCACAACATCAGTGGTTCGTTGCTGGCTTCAGTATGGAGTAACAAGAGAGCCTCGCTTGAATACCTATTGAAAGACGAAGAATCTACCCTGCCATCGAAATGAGCCGCTACAGCAATGTCATAGCGAAGTTTCTCTGGGCTACTTTTTCTTGGATAAATTTGAATAAATAGCCCTTGCTCGCCCACATGTAACTTTTTATAAACCCCTGTGAGTGGTGCCCATATTTTCTAAGCACCGTTGAAATAAATGCACCATTAAGGGTCATTTATCGCTAAAAAACGGCAATGTTTATTATTAACGTACCAAAATAAATTTTTGTTCCAAGTCGAATAGGAATTCAGCGCTCCTAATTGGTGCTTTAGGAAATGACATGTTAGAGTTTTACGAATGTGCAGTATGTTTAGTCAAGAAATATGTACTAGCAAATTAATCTAAAGGATTAATCGCAGCAAACAACTGTAATAAAAGCTTTACTGTCAAATAAATTTTTCATCAAAAATTAACTGCAATTAAAAGACCTAATATAGAGCCAGTTCGCTTGCTATGATTCGGGGGCGATTTATAATGATGCCGGAGAGAATTAATGAAACTTATTACCGCAATTATCAAACCGTTTAAAGCTGATGATGTACGAGAAGCATTGTCTGAATTAGGCGTAAGCGGCATGACCCTGACTGAGGTCAAAGGCTTCGGTCGCCAAAAGGGGCACACTGAGCTTTACCGTGGAGCTGAGTATGTTATCGACTTCCTCCCAAAGGTGAAGCTCGAAATAGCTGTATCTGACGAGCTATCGGATCAAGTTGTTGAGGCGATCTGCACGACAGCGAATAGCGGGCAAATTGGTGATGGTAAAATTTTTGTTAGTAATTTAGAACAAACTATTCGAATACGAACTGGGGAAACTGGTAACGACGCGCTTTAGGGGATTCGGTAAAATGATAACTAAAATACTTAGAAAAAAGTATTTCGCAGCAGCACTTCTTCTCCTTTTGCCAAGTATGGCATCTGCACAAGACGCCCTAAACGGCGCTAATACTGCCTGGATCTTAACTTCAACCGCGCTCGTTCTTTTTATGACCCTACCAGGGCTCGCACTCTTCTATGGCGGGCTTGTCAGGACTCGAAACGTTCTCTCGGTGCTCATGCAGTGCTTCTCTATTGCCGTAGTAGTCTCAGTTCTTTGGCTACTAGTCGGCTACAGCATAGCGTTTGGGCCGTCTGAATCCGCCTACTGGGGCGGGCTAAGCAAAGTAATGTTTAGCGGCGTAGTTGTTGACTCCCTCTCAGGTGACATTCCTGAAACTGTCTTCGCCTCTTTTCAGATGACTTTTGCAATCATTACCCCGGCTCTGATCGTAGGCGCGTTCGCTGAAAGAATTAAATTCTCAGCCATGTTGCTATTCTCGGCTCTGTGGACACTTATTGTTTACTTCCCTGTGGCAAACTGGGTCTGGGGTGGCGGCTGGCTAGGCCAGATGGGTCTGATCGATTTCGCCGGTGGCACGGTAGTCCACGTAACCGCAGGTATTGGCGCGCTAGTATTTGCACTAGTCATCGGACAGCGCGAAGGCTTTCTAACGGCACCAATAATGCCGCACAACCTAACAATGAGCTTCACCGGCGCAGGTATGCTCTGGGTAGGCTGGTTCGGGTTTAACGCCGGTAGTGCCCTAGCTGCTGACGGCAGTGCCGGTATGGCCATGTTCGTTACACATATATCTGCAGCGACCGGCGCATTGACGTGGATGGCTATAGAATGGATAAAATTTGGAAAACCCAGTGGACTAGGTGCAATCACTGGTATGGTGGCAGGTCTCGCGACAATCACTCCAGCCTCTGGCTCCGTCGGTCCAGCTGGAGCACTCCTTGTTGGGCTTAGCGGCGGTATTGTCTGCTATTTCGCTACTACCTATTTAAAGCAGAGAATAAAAATCGACGACTCCCTCGATGTTTTCCCTGTGCACGGTGTCGGCGGTATCGTCGGCACTTTCCTAGCTGGCATATTAGTATCAGGGGACCTGGGGGTCTTCAGCGGCAACGGATTTGCAGAAGGCATGACTATGAGCTCGCAAGTCATAGTGCAGATTATCGGGGTTCTCTCAGTTGCCGCTTATACAGCCATACTCACGTTCATAATTCTGAAAGTAGTGGGTGCTATAACATCTGGAATTCGCGTCACTCAGGAAGAAGAACAGATGGGCCTCGACATTACGGATCATGATGAAAGAGGCTATTCTTTATAGTTAAGTATAGATAGTGACACAAAAAATGAAGAAAGGCTGGTCGGAATAATCTCACCAGCCTTTTACTGACCTAAGGTTTCCTCTCCATTTTCGCTTGACTCTAGGCACTCTTGCGCAGCGTCGTTATTGCATAGACCAATTTATTACCTTCCATATCACTGAAGTGCGTGGCTACCAAACAAGTACTACGACCATCCTTGATCAGTTCACCCTTCAGCAAGAATCTCGGCCCTAAAACTGGCGCGAAGTAATCTATTCGCATATTGACGGTGGCCGACCACTTAAAATCCTCTTCGGTTTTAAATAGTGTGCGTACTGTAAATATCGAGATCATATCAACATAAGTGCCGGTAAAACCCCCAAACAATTGATCTCTCGGATTCAACAGATGATCAGGTAGATGAGCATCTACCTCCACAAGGCCTCGCTTCTCGCGTAGAATTTTCCACTTGCTAGACTCCACTAAATCGCCAGCATTGTGACCAGGCTTCAAAAATATAGGACGATCCAATTCTATCTCGTTTGTCATTGCCTGCTCCTTATCTCGGGCCAATTCTAGTGCTGCCCCAATTCGGTAAAAGTGGCTGAGAATGCTACAAAAGTGTTTGCTGGTCAAATCCGGCTGGCGTCATCTATACTGGCTCAGGCTGATTTATCCAAGCAAACCACCTGTTCACCTAAATAATAATTCGGAGTAAGTCATGAAGCACCTCCAACAGTCTCTTAAAAAGATCTGCGCTTTACTCTTAGCATTACCCTTGTTGACCCTCGGCAGTATTGCACAGGGAAACGACTTCCCAACTGCTTCGCCAGAAGACGTCGGTGTATCTTCCGAACGCCTACAACGTCTTTCCAACACTATGCAGCGCTATATCGATAGCGATTTGCTTGCGGGAACCGTCTCTCTAGTGTCGCGCAATGGCAAGGTAATACACATCGAGTCGAAGGGGTGGAAAAATAAAGAAAACGGTGAGGCGATGACGGATGATTCCATTTTCGTCATCATGTCAATGACGAAGCCAATAGTGTCGACTGCCTTGATGATGCTTTATGAAGAAGGTCACTTTTTGTTAACCGACCCCATCTCAGATTGGATTCCAGAACTAAAGGGTAAGCAGGTTGTAATCGAAGAAAATGGCACTAACTATCGCATGTCAGCACATCGACCCATCACATTCCGCCACGTCCTCTCGCACACCGCTGGGGTCGATCCTAGCCGCGAGGTGTTGACCGAAAAAGAATTAGCTCTGCTCCCGCGCAAAGCGACTTTAGAAGAAACGCTAATCAATCGCGCGCCGCTGCCTCTGAATTTCCATCCAGGAGATGACTGGCAATATGGAAGCTCAACCGATTATGTTGCACTATTAGTGGAACGCATATCAGGGCAGAGCCTAGTCGGTTATCTGCAGGATAAAATACTCGACCCTCTAAAGATGCACGACACCTCATACATTGTTCCTAAGGACAAGATCAATCGTGTTGCAGCAGTCTACAGCCCAAATGGCCCCAACCAGACGATCGAACTTTTCCGGGAAACTGAGTATCGCGAGACAACTTATTTTGGTGGAGTCGCAGGACTCTCCTCCACTGTCTCCGACTATTGGCGCTTTAGCCAGATGTTGTTAAATGGTGGTGAGCTGGATGGAGTGCGGTTGTTGAGCCCAAAGACAGTGAACCTAATGATTAGTAATCATAGTGGTGAAAATGATGTTTACATTCGCGGACCGGGATACACCTTTGGACTTGGGTTTGGTCTCGTCAATGATGCAGGCACAGCACGAGATCCGCTCACTCCGGGCACTTTTAGTTGGGGTGGTGCTTGGGGCACAATTTTTTGGATTGACCCAGTAGAAAACATGATCGGCATCATGATGACCCAGATCACATCTTACAGACACCTAACAGTTCGGCAGGATTTGGGCGTTACTGCGATGCAGGCCATCGTCGACAGTTACAGCAACAAACCTTATTCAGTCGCTCCCTATACCAAACTAGACTAACCAAGAAATGGGGATAGAGGGATTAGTTTTGATCCCTCGGAACCCATATAACTATTTATCCAGCAGTTGGTAGATTCGGCGAATTGCCCTAGGATCCACGCCAGCTCCACGAATCTGCGCAAAGTTTTGGCTGTGGTTGGTCATATCGATCTGCTCAGCAGCATGATCTGCACTCACATCACTGCTATGCATCTCCGAAGTCTTGCTCCATAGGTCACGCAAATAGCTCTGAAAGTGAACTATTGTCTCCTTGCTGCGCATTACCGGACCATGGCCTGGAAGCCATTTGTCGAAGTCGAGTGTGAGTAGTCCGTCAAGTGCAGCTGGCCATTCATCCACATGCCCGTCGCCCATATACGCGAGTCCGGGCAACATCATATCGCCGGTAAAAACAACCTTGTCCTGAGGAAGATAGATAACCACATCGCCACCCGTATGAGCACGACCGAAATGATGGAGTTGAATCTCGCGACTGCCGTTGGCGACAACCTGAAACAAAGTCATCTTGGTCTCGAGGGTAATATTTGGTGGCGTAGGCTGCACTTCACCAATCGCGTTCATGTAATCACGTTGTACCCGATGACGCTCTAGCAATCGCGCCTTAAGCGCAGGGTCAGTTTCCGCAGCTGCCTGACGCTCAAGGTTCGCTACAGCCCCGGGCACCGGGTCGGAGAAACTCTTGAATGTATTCTCTTCTAATACATTGCCCAACTCACCGTTCAGTTTCTTGCGCGTAAACTCATGGCCGATAATCTCGATACCTTCTGGAAACGCCTGAGTCCCGTGAGCATGATCAAAGTGATAATGACTATTCACAAGATATCGCACCGGCTTATCAGTGATAACTGGCAACGAATCGAGTAGCGCGCGAGCTGCAGTAGGTGTTACATGAGAATCCACTACTAAAGTATCGAATTCACCAACCAACACCATGACATTACTCATCGTAAATACAGAGCCTGTGCCGCTCACCAACCAGATACCTTCCGCAACCTCCTCGAAACGATGACTCTCGGATTCAACTACCCTGCCTTGGGCCAATACCAGCGCAGGAAGTAGAAGGAGAAAGGAGACAATTAAAGATACTCTAGTTATTTTTCTTATAATCATAATGATTACCTTAGTAGTACGTTATCGTGAAAGTTTTAGAACCTATTTCTTCAGTGAATAGCCAGCTTGTTCGGCTTTATCACGCAACAGGAATTTTTGCACTTTCCCAGTAGATGTCTTTGCAATCGGGCCAAACACAACTTTCTTCGGTATCTTAAAACCTGCCAATTCTTCTCGACAGTACGCAATCAGTTCATCCACTGGTAACTCCTGACCTGATTTGAGTGATACAAAAGCGCAAGGCACTTCGCCCCATTTTTCATCGCTACTCGCTACGACCGCTGCCTCTAATATCTTTGGGTGTTTGAACAACACCGACTCAATTTCCAATGAGGATATATTCTCCCCGCCCGAAATAATAATATCTTTGGAACGATCCTTGATTTGTGTATAACCATCCTCGTACCAAACAGCGAGGTCGCCCGAGTGAAACCACCCCCCCTTGAAAGAAGCTTCGGTAGTCTTTGGGTTTTTAAGATAGCCCTTCATAACAAGATTCCCGCGCATAAATATTTCACCCATGGTTTTGCCATCCTTAGGAACTGGCTGGAGAGTCTCAGGATCAGCGACCATTAGCTCGTCTTGCAGCGGCGCTCTCACACCCTGCCTCGCTAGAAGCTCAGCTCTATCGTCAATCGAAAGTTCGGCCCAGTCTTCCTGAGGCGCACAAACAACACAGGGACCATATGTCTCAGTTAATCCATATACATGGGTTACTTCGAATCCCATTTTCTCCATGCCTGCAATAACTGCTGCAGGTGGTGCAGCACCGGCTGTCATTGCTTTTATCCCCTTCCTGATGTCCACTTTGAGACTGTCATCTGCGTTGACAATTGTATTCAAAACGACAGGCGCCCCACAAAAGTGTGAAACATTGTGCTTCTTCATAGAATCTAATATAGCTGCATCACGCACATGGCGTAGGCAGACGCTCGTTCCTACTGCAGCCGCCAAGCCCCAAGGAAAGCACCAGCCATTACAATGAAACATCGGCAGTGTCCAAAGATAGATCGGGTGCGTCGTCATATCCCAACACAAATTGTTTGATATTGCGTTCAGGTAAGCGCCACGGTGGTGGAAGACTACTCCTTTAGGATCGCCCGTGGTCCCCGAAGTATAGTTAAGTGAGATGGCCTGCCACTCGTCTTGAATTTGAAAACAGCTATAGTCGTCATCGCCTTTCGTCAGGAAAGACTCATAGTCTTCTGAACCCAACAATTCTCCTCCAAAAAAAGATGGATCATCAATATCGATTACTGTTAATTCCTGCGGCACTAGTTCTAATGCAGCCTTTATCGTTTCGCTGTACTCTCTGTCGGTAAATAGCACCTTGGCTTCTGCGTGCTCTAGAATAAATGCAATTGCCTTAGCATCTAGTCTGACATTCAATGCATTAAGTACTGCCCCTGTCATCGGCACACCGAAGTGTCCCTCAAATGTTTCCGGCGTGTTGGCTCCCATGAATGCGATAGTGTCTCCCTTGCCAATACCCATGTTCAAAAGCGCCGAAGCAAGCAGGCAACAGCGCTTGTAGGTCTCAGCCCAGGTATATTCTTTGTCTCCATGAATCAGCGAAATTTTCTGCGGATAAACACTAGAACAGCGTTCGATAAAACTGAGCGGGGTTAAGTGTGCGAAGTTAGCCTGGTTCTGATCGAGATCAATTTCATAAATATTTTTGCTATTCATGTTTGCTATTATTCCTATTAACTATTCTATTCCATTCTGTTTACTGAATTTATTTTCAAATTTCTAGGTACGCTATTCTTAACAAAATCTGAGAGTCACAACGCCGATTTGCCACGCTGGGCAAGTCGAACTAGATAAAATCCATGTCCCCAGCTGTCAACCACCAAGCGCCATTAAGAATCACTGCGCTAGGTCCTGGATTCCAACTGTTGCAGGGTATCTCAATACCTAATTCATTCACAATCGCGCCGGAGGTGAAAACTTTATCCTTTCCTGAACTTGTAACCCAAAGGCGTAGAACTGCATCGCCTTCAATTCTACTAAGATATTGATTTAAAACAGAAATAGCAGGCTTCATCTTCACTTCGGGACATATCAAGTCCATCAATAACGTATCTCCATCGTGCTCCTTCATTACCGCGAACGCCAGTACCTGCTCCGAGTCGCCTTCCCGCATAATTACGCAACGATACTGCTTCGCTTTCGCGAAAGGATGGGTCAGATAACGGTGCTGAATATAATCAGCATCTCGAACACCGATAATGCCATCTTTATAATCCTCCTTCATAGCAGTCCAAAGGCTATCAAGCTCTTCGCGAGACGCGTCATCAAGCGGGTCATAATCTATGACCTTTGATTGTTGTAGCGACTTCTCATCGCTTGCATGCGAAACAGGATAGACAATTTCGATAAAATCATCCGTTTTCTCGTATAAGCCAAGACGCTTTGAAATATTCATTGTCTTCTGGTTCGGAAACCCAAAACCCAACAGATGATTTACCGTATTACCAATCTCACGTTCCAGAAAAGTAGCTGCCACTTCAAAGAAAAGACTGCCCTTACCATATTGCTTACGGATACTTGGATGCACCATTACATCGCAGGGCTGTATTGCCATAGATGGCTCGCCAAAATAAACTATCTTTCGCGGAGCTCCGCCATAATGAGCCACAATATCGCTCTGCTTGTCCAAGCGTGCGACGATACATTTGCCGTCACCCTGAACATATTTCCAATTCCATAGCTCTTCATCGAAGTCGACGTTGAAGCTGCTCTCAAACAGGTCGGCAATCTCAAGTGGACTAAAGGATTGAATATCGTCGAATTCTGCCTCTGTCCATTCGTTCGCAGAATCAGGCTCGCGGCGCAACACGCACAAATGAAATCCACGCCTGCGTGTTGAGAATTCGTCTTGCATCAAAGAAAATTCTGCATGCAAACCTTCAAGCAACTTAGTATTCATAGGAGCTTCGCTGGCAAGTGCGGCACCATGGGCCATAAGTAATGGTCGCACCAATTCGAGGGTATGTGACGCACTGGCCGTCAGATCTCTATCCTCTACCTGCTCAAAGCCAAGGCGCTTAGAAAGCTGTTTAAAAGAACTAAGATTGGGTAGTGATGAATACTCGATGCGAGAGTCATCGTGAAGAAATTCGCTGAACAGAATGAGCAGACCAGAATTACCGAGTAAGTCTCGACTCTTTTTTAGTAAAGCCATCTGGTCTAGATAACGAATCGAACCCCCATAAATCAGGACGTCAGTCCTGTTAGGTATAGTCGATAGCACAAAATCATCACCCGCATAATAAAAATTTGCTAGGGCATCTGCCTGGCTATTCAAGAGACTTTTCGATCCAAACCAGTAAACAGATTTTCCGGATTCAACCAATGAATTCGCGAACTCCAGGAGAGTATCGCCAACTATAAGAACGACTGCATTCGCGTCGAACGTCTCGACCAATTCAGCAAGACCCTCTGTAAATCGCCGCTGACCTTCAAGTAGCTCAGCACCAGCGTCTAGGCTCACGCAATTAGAATCTTCAAAAATTCCATAGTGCTGCATTCGAGACTCGCCGAATTCAAATTCGAGTATTCTGCTTAACAGGCCCAGCGGCGTATGTTTAGAGCTAT
>Ga0308013_10000415_pt1 | contig 22544 bp, 23 predicted proteins | sample Neamet181_FD_203131 | JGI IMG/M metagenome (GOLD analysis project Ga0308013, IMG submission 203131) | Marine microbial communities from water near the shore, Antarctic Ocean - #181 | ecosystem: Environmental > Aquatic > Marine > Unclassified | place: Southern Ocean | collected 2014-07-25
ACTTACTTTAAATTTACTTACAAGGAAAAAAATGTTGTTTTCATTGATTAACAAATACGCCCCTATTAACGCCAAGAATGATTTTTTATCAGGCTTAACAGTTGCCCTGGCACTTGTACCTGAAGCGGTCGCTTTTGCTTTATTAGCAGGTGTCGATCCATTAGTGGGCTTATATGCTGCTTTTACTATTGGCTTAGTTACTTCAATTATCGGTGGACGACCTGGCATGATTTCTGGTGCAACTGGTGCAATCGCTGTTGTTATTGGAACACTCGTTGCCCAGCATGGTGTTGAGTATTTATTCGCAGCAGTTATCATGACTGGCTTAATTCAAATCGCGTTTGGCGTCTTGAAAATGGGTAAATTTATTCGCCTTGTTCCTCATCCAGTTTTTCTAGGCTTTGTTAATGGCTTAGCTATGGTTATTTTTATTGCACAAATCAAGCAATTTAAAATTGGAGACGACTGGATTACCGGCACACCACTCGTTATTATGCTTGTCATTATTGCTAGCACCATGGCCATCATACATTTCTTACCTAGATTCACCAAAATCGTGCCTTCTACATTAGCAGCCATTATTATTGGAAGTGTTGCAGCTATTTGGATGGGTTTAGATACAAGAACAGTTGGTGATATCGCTTCAATTAAAGGTGGCCTACCTATTTTCCATATTCCGGATGTTGGCGGCCTAAGTTGGGAGATGATTGAAATTGTCTTTCCATATGCGATAGTCATGGCACTTGTTGGCTTGATTGAAAGTCTACTAACACTAAACTTAATTGACGATTTAACTGGAACAGTCGGCCAGCCTAATAAAGAATCTATCGCTCAAGGTGTTGCTAACTCTGTAACAGGCTTGTTTGGCGGTATGGGTGGTTGTGCAATGGTTGGACAAAGTTTAATCAATATCAAATCTGGTGGACGTGGCCGACTTTCAGGTATTGTTGCTGCACTTGTACTGCTTATGTTTATTCTATTTTTATCTGAATATATTGAGATGATTCCAATTGCAGTACTGATTGGCGTAATGTTCATGGTAGTGATCGGTACTTTTGAATGGTGTACTTTCCGTCTATTCGGAAAAGTACCAATGCCGGATGTTATTACTGGCCTGTCAGTTGCTATTATTACTGTACTTACTGATAACTTAGCATTGGCTGTTATTGTGGGTGTTATTATGTCAGCACTGACTTTCGCTTGGGAGTCTTCAAGCAAGATTCATGTTGATAAATCAACCAATGAAGATGGTGCTACAAGTTATAAACTTAATGGCTCTTTATTTTTTGGATCTATAGATAGCTTTCATGCGCTGTTTACACCAGCTGAAGATACAAACGATGTTTATATAGATTTTAACAACTCAAAAGTGATGGATCATTCAGCCATTCAAGCAATTGATAAGCTTGCAGTTCGTTATAAAAAAATCGGTAAAACACTTCACCTTCAACATCTGAGTGCTGAATGTCGATTACTATTAAAAACGGCCAGAAACTTGGTTGAAGTTAATATCCTAGAAGATCCAAAATATCATGTGGCTGATGACAAGCTAGCTTAGTAAACCCTATCAACTAAGGTCTACATTGCTCCTTGATAAATATTGTTATTTACTTTATATTAGTTATTGTAATTTCATTTATTATCTGGGGAGAGGTATGAGAAATACATTACTAGTCGCACTACTGGTTTTTAGCGGCAGTACAATAGCTAATCAATCATTCCAAAATGCATTCTTTAATCATAGCGTTTGGTCGAACTTTAACAGGCAATTTCAACAATTTAACAATGAAATGCGTGCTACGCAAAATCAAGATATTTTTGGTGCACAGACCAAACGATATTTTAATACTCAGACCAATCGCTACATAATTAAAGTTAAAGTGAATGGCTTGACTAAAAAAAATTTAGACATTACCAGCAAAGATGGCATGATTCATATTAACGGCTATGTGCAAAAATCTAAGCAAACAGAAAATAGCATCTATAACACTTCCAATAAATTCTTACAATCTTACTCATTGCCAAGTGATGCAGATACGAATAATATCAATGCAGAATTTAAAGACAACTGCGTGATTATTTCTATTCCAAAGCTAGCTAAAGTCACAAGCTTGGTAAACAAAATTACTATTCAGTAGATCGTTTATTTACCTTTTTCGTCACCCCAAAGCAACTTATGCATTTGTACTTGCATGCGCACATTAAGCTGAGCTTCAAGAATCCAATCGGCTAATTGAGTTGGTGTTATTTGATCAAACACAGGGGAGAATAAAACACCAGCTTGAGTTGGGTATTGACTTAGAACATCAACACTCCAATCAAAATCATGGCGCGATCCAATGACAAATTTAAGCTGATCTTTTGCTTGAAGTTTTGCAACATTACTGTATAGGTTTTTATCCACTTCATTTGAACAAGGTGTCTTAATATCCATTACAATAGAAACGCCTGGATTGATCTGTTCAATATCAATACTGCCACTGGTTTCTAATGAGACTTTATAGTTATTTTTAATCAAAGTGTCTAATAAAACATAACAATTAATTTGCGCCAACGGCTCTCCGCCTGTCACACAAACATATTGAGTGTTATATTGGCCAACTTCAGCCATAATTGTATCGATACTAATTAGGTTGTTGCCTTTAAAAGCATACTCAGTATCGCAATAAGTACAGCGCAGTGGACAACCTGTTAGGCGAATAAAGATACTAGGCAAGCCCACTTCTCTAGCCTCACCTTGTAGTGAATAGAAAATTTCAGTAATGTTTAAATCGGTATTCATAAGGCTGTTTTAAATTGAGAGTCTTTTAAGTTTTTTATTTGATTACGGACATCTGCAGCGCGTTCAAATTCTAAGTCACTTGCCAGTTTATACATCTGCTTTTCTAATGATTTTATTTCTTTAGCAAGTTGTACGGGAGACAATTGAATCAATATCTGTTCACCTGTATCCTCATCCAATTCTACGCTGGTTAGGTCGGTTTCTAAGATGTTAATAATCGGCTTTATAATGCCTCTAGGAGTAATGTTATTCTCCTCGTTATGTTTCTGCTGTTTTTCACGCCTTCTATTTGTCTCATCCATGGCTTTTTTCATCGACTTGGTGATTCGATCAGCATATAAAATTGCCTTACCATTAACATTTCTAGCCGCTCTACCCATGGTTTGAATCAGCGATCTTTCAGAGCGCAAAAACCCTTCTTTGTCTGCATCCAATATCGCCACTAAAGACACCTCAGGTATATCTAATCCCTCTCTGAGTAAGTTAATACCCACTAAGACATCAAATACACCAAGACGTAAATCACGAATAATTTCTACACGTTCAACTGTATCAATATCAGAGTGCAGGTATCGAACTTTAACCCCGTGCTCATTTAAATATTCACTAAGCTGTTCAGACATCTTTTTGGTCAATGTAGTCACTAAAACTCGATCACCTACCTTAACACGCTTGTTAATTTGGCTAAGTAGATCATCCACTTGAGTGCCAACTGGCCTCACCTCAATTTCAGGATCTAATAGTCCAGTTGGGCGAACCAACTGCTCTGCAATCGTAGTAGAAACATCAAGCTCATATTGTGCAGGGGTCGCCGATACTAAAATACACTGATGAATACGCTCTTCAAATTCGTTGTACTTTAATGGACGATTATCCAGCGCAGAAGGCAGACGAAATCCAAATTCTACTAGGGTTGTTTTACGTGCCCTATCGCCTTTATACATGCCACCAATTTGGCTAACTGTAACGTGTGACTCATCCAAAATGACTAAGGAATTTTCAGGCAAATAATCTAGCAAAGTAGGTGGTGGATCGCTCGGCTTACGCGAAGACAAATAACGTGAATAGTTTTCAATGCCATTACAATATCCTAACTCGCGCATCATCTCAATATCCATATGCACACGCTGAGTAAGGCGCTGCTCTTCCACAAGTTTATTTAAAGATAGCAACTCCCCACGACGATCTTTAAGCTCAGCCTTGATATCATCTAGCATATTTAAGATCTTAGATTTTGGCGTCACATAATGCGTTTGAGGATAAACAGTAATACGTTGTAATGACTTGAGTCTTTCACCTGTTAAAGGGTCAAACCAATACAATCTTTCAATTTCTTCATCAAACATTTCAACACGCAACGCTCGTTCTTCAGAGTCTGCTGGAAAAATATCAATCACTTCACCTTTAACTCTAAAACTCCCTCTAAGCAAGGTCACATCATTACGTGTATATTGCATTTGCGTAAGACGAGACAGTATCTCTCTTTGATTAGAAATCTCACCCACGCTTAAATGTAGCAACATCGACATGTAACTTTCAGGGTCGCCCAAACCATAAATAGCTGAAACACTAGCAATAATGATTACATCATCACGCTCTAAAAGAGATTTGGTAGCAGATAGACGCATCTGCTCAATTTGTTCATTAATTGATGAGTCTTTTTCAATAAATGTATCAGAGGCAGGCACATATGCCTCGGGCTGATAATAATCATAATATGAAACAAAATATTCCACCGCATTATTCGGGAAAAATTCTTTCATTTCTGCATACAACTGGGCGGCCAAAGTTTTGTTAGGCGCCATAATAAGGCTGGGACGCTGGGTTTGTTTGATCACGTTTGCCAAGGTAAAAGTCTTACCTGAGCCTGTAACACCTAGCAAGGTCTGAAATTTCTCACCCGCATTTACACCATCAACCAGCGCCTTGATAGCACCGGGCTGGTCTCCACTTGGAGAAAATTTAGATTCTAGTTGAAATTTCTTGCCCACTACTTGTATTTTTTCATTAACATAAACCCTCAATTTTAATCTATTTTTTATAAAAAATCATGCCAGAGTTCCTTTCTAAAAGAGTTCAAAAAGTTAAGCCTTCAGCCACTCTTGCAGTCACTGCAAAAGCCAATGAATTAAAGTCTCAGGGTATTCAAATTGTACCAATGGGATCAGGTGAACCAGATTTTGATACGCCGATCAATATCCAGAAAGCCGCTATTGAAGCTATCCATAATGGTCAAACTCGATACACTGCAGTTGACGGTACACCCGCTTTAAAGCAAGCTATTATTGATAAATTTAAACGTCAGAATAATCTGGACTATACAGATACGCAAGTGATGGCATCTTCGGGTGGTAAGCAGGTTTTTTATAATTTGTGTCAAGCTGTACTTGATAAAGGCGATGAAGTTATCATTCCTTCCCCTTATTGGGTGAGCTACCCTGATATGGTGATTTTGGCAGATGCCACACCAATCGTGGTGGAAACTGGCTTAGAGCAAGATTTTAAAATCACCCCTAAACAGTTAGAGCAAAGCATTACTGATAAAACCAAACTTTTTATTATTAATAGCCCTTCCAATCCTACCGGTGCAGTTTATTCAAAAGACGAACTACAAGCCTTGGCAGATGTACTGATTAACCATCCCAAAGTACTTGTTATTACCGATGATATCTATGAGCATATTCGCTGGGGAAATGACGACTTTATTAATATTGTCATGGCAGAGCCTAAATTAAAAGATCGAACTATTATTCTTAACGGTGTCTCTAAAGGTTACGCCATGACAGGTTGGCGTATTGGTTATGGTGCAGGCCCAGAAGCTATCATTAAGGCCATGAAAAAGATTCAAGGCCAATCAACCTCTAATCCTTGTTCTATTGCACAAGCAGCAGCCTTAGAGGCGCTGAATGGCGATCAAAGTATCATTGATATAATGGTTAATGCATTTGAAGAGCGTCATGAATACATTGTGAACGCTCTAAATGCTATTGATGGTGTTGAATGCCCAAGATCTCAAGGTGCTTTTTATTCTTTTCCAAGAGTTGAAGGCTTGATCAAACGCCTAGGTCTTAAGGATGATGTAGAGTTTTCTACCTATTGCCTAGAAAAACTTAATATTGCACTTGTTCCTGGCTCTGCCTTTGGCGCATCAGGCTACGTGAGATTTTCATTTGCCACTAGCATGGATAACATTAAACAAGCGGTAGAAAAGTTAGCTAGCGTTTAATTAATTAGTAAGCAAAAAAAACCTCCATAGATGAATGTCTATGGAGGTTTTTTTATAAAGGCTCTTTTAGTTATTTATCATTAAAAGATGGTGCTAATTATTTAATGATCTTATTTTAAGGCTTCTTTTATGTCTCTTCTATCTACATAAGCCGTGCTATTTTTCATTTCATTCACTAGATCTTTGTGTTGCGCTGGAATAATAAAAGAATCGTCAGTAACCAAACAAGGGATCTCTTTCTTAGTAAGCTCCATAATCACTTCAAAAGCAATATCTGAACCCCAACAGCTAATAAAATCACCATAAGTGTTGCCTTTGTTGAAGTGACTAACCACCAAAGAGTGTTTATCTAAAATAGCTTGAGCTATATCTGTCGGCTTCGTATTTCTTTTAAATTCAATATACTCATCATGTTGTTTAACATCTTCTTCTTTAGAATTTTTAACTTCCAAGGCTTTTTTCTTATAAAAGTTTAAAACCGAATGAGCAGCACCTTTAGGTGTTTTACTGCTTTGCATAAAAGATGAAAAACTCTTGACTATATGCATAGGCACAACCACCTCATCTACCGATATAAAGTAAGGATCATCCTTATGAGGATAAGCCGCTCCAGTAATTACTTGATACATGGCATTAAGGTTGGTCGCATCTATATCTATCTCAATAGTAGGCTCGCCATTAATAGTCACATTCTCTTTGAATTTTGATGAAAGATTAGTCCATGGCGCTGTTATCTTACCGCCAAAAGCAAATTCCATATTTTCATGAGTTGATTGTTGCTCAATAAATTCTCTTTGAACGGTGAACTTCTTAAAAACTTTGTTTTCACTGCCATCATCGTTCAATAATGCAATTCTACAACCATTTAAAAGTTGGTCATATTGCCTTACTCGCTCACCTAGCCATTTTGAATACTTGGTGTCTTTAAAATCAACATAAACGGTGCGACCATTTTGCTTTCTAGCCTCTCTAAGTGATATGTAAGAGCCAACCGTTTTATCAATTGAGTTATCTGACCAACCAGTGTCCTTAAACCACTGAATAAGCTTATCAGTAGACTCCATAGTAGTCATCGTGCCTTCGCTAGGATTGCCTATCACTTGTAAAATATATCCTGCAATCTTTAGCTTATCCAAAGAGTTATTGATAGCGCCACACTCTATGTTCAATGGATTGTATTTCACGCCACCTAAAGACTGAATTCTACGAGAAACAACGACCTTATTTTTGCCATGCACATATAGGTTACATAAAAGTATTCTAAGACCCTTCTTCTGGTGTCTATCTTGAAGGTCAATTTGTTTTCCCAGACTATGCGCAAGCTGCTCTAGATGAGGCGTGGTAACGTGTAAAAATAGGTCTAGTTTTGGCATATGGGGCATAATTTTTTTAGTTAAAATTAAAGAGGACACATGATAGCTTATTTACTATCACTCACTTTTTTTTATTAGAAAGTTTGGTGTTAAAACCTTGATTTTTATTTTTTACAGAAATACGATGATGAAAATCATTATTATTTTTTCGTAAAGGTTTTGATCTTGGCGAATTTCCAGCTCTAGAATAAGGCACTAAATGCTCATCGCCATCACCTATTAAATCACTGCGTCCCATTTTCTTAAGAGCCTGTCGCAATACATCCCAATTTTCAGAATCATGGTAGCGTAAAAAAGCTTTGTGCAATTTTCGTTGTTGCCCGCTACGTGGGGTTTTGACTGATTCTGACCCTCGGGTAATTTTCTTAAGTGGGTTTAATTCAGTATGATACATAGCTGAAGCTATCGCCATAGGCGTAGGAATAAAAGCCTGCACTTGATCTGGTTTAAAATCATTACTCTTCAACCAAAGCGCTAGATTTAGCATATCTTCATCACTAGTTCCAGGGTGTGAAGAAATAAAATAAGGAATAAGATATTGCTCTTTACCCGCTTGTTTGGAATAGCGATCAAACAGCTTCTTAAACTGATGATAAGAGCCAATACCAGGCTTCATCATTTTTGACAAAGTATTATCTTCAGTATGTTCAGGAGCAATTTTTAAACGGCCACCAACATGGTGAGTAACCAACTCTTTGATGTACTCAGGATCACGAACGGCAAGATCATAGCGCAAACCTGAGGCGATAAATACTCGCTTAATGCCTTTTAGCTTTCGTGCACGTCGATATAATTTTGTTAGTGGTTTATGGTCTGTTCCTAGATTTGGACAAATGCCAGGATAGACACAAGAAAGACGGCGACAAGCAGCTTCTATTTTTGTATCCTTGCATTGAAGGCGATACATGTTTGCTGTCGGGCCACCAAGGTCTGAAATATTACCTTTAAAATCATCAATATTATCACGAATTGCTTCGATTTCACGAATCACTGAATCCTCTGAACGACTTTGAATAATACGCCCTTCATGCTCAGTAATAGAGCAAAAAGTACAGCCACCAAAACAACCACGCATGATATTAATCGAAAAACGAATCATGTCATAAGCAGGAATCTTCAAATCACCGTAAAAAGGATGTGGCTTGCGCGTATAAGGCAATTCAAACACACTATCAAACTCTTCCATTGATAAAGGAATTGGTGGTGGGTTTAACCAAACATCGCGCTCACCATGGCGTTGTACCAAGGCACGCGCATTACCTGGATTAGTTTCTAAATGAAAAACACGTGACGTATGTGCATACAGATAACGATCTTTTGCTACTTGCTCAAAAGAAGGTAGACGAATAACAGTATCCTCCCTCTTTAGTCCTTTAGTGCGATGATCAAAATCGATAACCTGTACCGCTCCTTGATTAGGGTCAATCTTAATAGGCATAGCCTGATTACTCTTATCACCACAACCCTGTTTATCTTTGGCAGATGTGTCTGCATAAGGGTCTGTTTGTGGGTGAACTAGACTCTTGTCAGCATCAATATCACTTGAATCTAGTACCGTCCAACCCTCAGGAATTCCTTGGCGCATAAAAGCTGTACCACGAATGTCCGTAATTTGTTTAATATCCTCACCTGCTGCAACTCGATGCGCTACTTCAACCACGGCGCGCTCAGCATTACCAAAAAGCAGTAAATCAGCTTTGGAATCAGGCAGGATAGAGCGACGAATGGTTTGTGACCAATGATCATATTGAGCAATACGCCTTAAACTGGCTTCAATACCGCCAATGATGACAGGAATACCTTTGTAAGCTTCCTTGGCACGCTGAGTATAAACAGTGGTTGCACGATCAGGGCGTTTACCCGCCATAGCACCTGCAGTGTAGGCATCATCTGAACGTGGCCTTTTCTCAGCAGTGTAATGATTCACCATAGAATCCATATTGCCCGATGCAACAGCGAAAAATAAATTAGGCTTTCCTAGCTGGCGAAAAGCATCTGCAGAATGCCAATCAGGTTGAGAGATAATCCCCACTCGAAATCCCTGGGATTCTAGCAAACGACCAATAATCGCCATACCAAAACTAGGATGATCTACATACGCATCACCTGTAACGATAATAATATCGCAACAATCCCACTCCAAGTCGTCCATCTCTTTTCGAGACATAGGAAGCAATGGTGCAGGAACGAGCCCTTTTTTATGGGGCCAGAATTTTGGATAAGAGTGGAGGTTTTTAGATGGCAACGACATGATGCTAAATTATACAGCAACAGGCATATAGTTTAATAATCGTAAAACTCATTTTTAAACCCTTTTTATTATTTATTTTTTAATAACTAGTACAGCTAAATTTACCATCCCAACCCTCTTGGCAGCTTTTTGTTAGGGGTTTTTCATTAAATTTTTCATTCGTATCATTTTGCATATTTAGCTTTTGCGTACCTTTAGAAAAGTACTTAGCTTTCTGCTCTTTGTCAGCTGTTACATGCCACATAAGCCCTCCTTCAGAGCACGATGACAATAAAGGTGTAATTAAACATATCAATAGAAACTTTTTAGTATTAATTTTTATCATATCTTTTTTTAATAGATTAGCTAAACAGTATCATTCTTATTTTACACTTTAATTATTGACTGAATAAGTACGGGCAATAAAAGTCACTAATCTAGGGTTAAAGCGCTATTATTTCTTATTGCAGTCCCAATTCGTATCGCCATAGTCAATATATCTACAAGTATTATATTTAGAAAATTTCTCTTTCCATTTCCTACTAGGATCAAAATTTCTTTTGTCTTCGTAATACATTCCTATTGCTTGTACAGCATAACAAGGGTTCGACTGAATTAATAATTTAAGCTCTTCTTTTGTCATAACAAGAATCTCCTGTTTCTTAACCCACTGTACTCTCAACTAAACTTATTATCAAGTGGCTTCTGATTGAAGAAAAAGAATAAGCGCACGAAAATTGCACGAAACACAAAGAAAGACGACGAAAAAAAACCCGCATTTCTGCAGGTTTTGATATAAAAAGCTTACGTGAAGCCATTATTAGTGTGGCTCCTCGAGGAGGGCTCGAACCTCCGACAAACGGATTAACAGTCCGTTGCTCTACCAGCTGAGCTATCGAGGAATAAAACTGAAATTATAACGGCTTTTTAAATTGAGTCAATCTAAAAGGCTGTTATTTTGTGTATTTATTTTTATTTAGCTGGTGCAGGAAAACCGTTACCAGTAGTGGGCAAATAGCCTAAGTAACCTTTTTGACCATAACCTTCAAAACGACCGTTACCACGAGCTTTACCATAGCCGTCTAATTGGCCTTTGTAATAAGCATCTGCGTTGCCTTTAGTGTAGCCTTCAGCATAACCAACGCCGCGCGCTTCTACTTCTGTAGTGTACTTACTGTCAGCACGAGCATAACCCTTGTTTGAGGTCTTATTTTTATTTTCATAATAGAAACCCCAGTCTGCTTCGTTAGTCATGTCATTCATGTTGCTTAACGGACCCCAGTTTTGGGCGCCGTTAAAGGGACCCATGTTAGTAGCGCCATCAAATGGATTAAACTTTGATCCTGAATCAAAAGGCCCAAGATTTGAACCACCACCAAATGGATTGAAGTTTGAACCAGTATCCATTGGATTCCAAGCATTCATAAATCCGCTATTAGAGGACGTGTTATTATTGTTCCACGGCATCCATGGTTCAGCGCTAACTACTGATGATACTAATAAAATTAAACTAATTAGTGTTTTTTTCATAATGTTCATATCGATATCCCCTTATCTCTATAAAAAATTTCAATAAACATATTATACACCAACTGTATTATAATATTATAATATATCTTATAAAAGACGAAAAAAAGGGTGCAAAGCACCCTTTCTTAATTATTAACTGTGTAAGTTAATTAATTATTGAGCTGCTGCTGGAGCTTGATTACGTGAATCTGCTGCAGAACTAGCTTGAGCATCAGCATAACCTTTGGCATATGCATCAGCAATACCATTAGCAAAACCATCAGCTGCGCCTTTAGCATATGCATCAGCAATACCTTTAGCATTAGCATCAGCAGTACCAGCGTACTGACCGTCAGTTGTTGCATTAGAGGTATTCTTTGTAGAATTTTTATTGTCGTAATAGAAACCCCAATCAGAATCGTTGTTCATGTTGTTGTTGTTCGCAAAAGGACCCATATTTTGAGCGCCACTAAAAGGACCCATATTTGAACCACCGTTGAAAGGACCCATGTTCTGGCCGCCAGTAAATGGACCCCAGTTGTTACCGCCATTAAAAGGACCCATGTTTGAACCGCCGTTGAAAGGACCGAAGTTAGACATGCCATTGCTGTTGCCATAACCATTGTTGCCGCCATTGTTACCAAAGAAAGCTGAAGCAGAAGTTGCTGCTACTAATGTTGCAATTGCAACTGTTTTTACTAATGTTTTCATATTAATCTCCATTAAATTAAAGTGCATAAATATTAGTAAAAAAATACTAATATACTTATTAATTATAACAAAATTATGGGTATTTGTGATGTGCTTTTTAAGGGCCAAAAAAAAGCCACCCATAAAGGGTGGCTTTTAATACGTGACTACTGATCTGATCAGTAGTCGTAGTTAGTTGCTAATTACTTAGCAGCTGGAACTACAGTTTCACGTGAGTCAGCTTCGATTTGAGCTTGAGCATCTGCAGCGCCTTTAGCGTATGCATCAGCTTGAGCCTTAGCAAAAGCGTCAGCTTGACCTTTAGCGTATGCATCAGCAACACCTTTAGCGTTAGCATCAGCAACACCAGCGAATTGACCGTCTGTAGTAGCGTTAGAAACATTCTTAGTCGTGTTCTTGTTGTTGTATTTAAAACCCCAATCAGAATCGTTGTTCATGTTGTTGTTGTTCGCAAATGGACCCATGTTTTGAGCGCCATTGAAAGGACCCATGTTTGAACCACCGTTGAAAGGACCCATGTTCTGTCCACCAGTAAATGGACCCATGTTAGAACCTGAGTTCATAGGACCGAAGTTTGAAATTCCGTCAAAAGGACCGAAGTTAGACATACCGTTGCTGTTGCCATAACCGTTGTCGTTTGAGTTACCAAAGAAAGCTGAAGCTGAAGTTGCTGCTACTAAAGTAGTAATTGCGATAATTTTTTTCATGTTAATCTCCTAGATTATTTTTTAAATTTTTGACACATTCATAATTGAGCGTGTTTTAAGTACTGAGCTAATTGCTCTGTATGGGATGTATTATATAACACTTATATTAGAAGTCAATGATATTCTAATATAAATTACTAAATAAACAGAAAAACCTTGATATATAAGGGTTTTATGGAGATAAAAATATTGAAAAAAATGAAAATAACTTAAATATAAGCCTATAAATTGCCAAAATTAATGAAAAAAGTACTGTTTTTAGCTCAAAAATAAGGAATTCACCTCTAAAAATTGAAAAAATATAAAAATAATTAAGCTTTTTACAAAATTTGGAAAATTATGCAAATGTATAAAAAATTAGGCATTTTTAACGACTAATACTCATACCTATATATAGGTATTAATAATAATCTAAATTTTTGACATAAAAAAACCAGCTCGAAAGCTGGTTTTTTCTAAACTAAGTTTATTTTAGTTTTGGCTTCTACTGTCTGCAGAAGAAGTTGTCTTACCATCTGCATAACCTTTAGCGTATGCATCGGCTTGACCTTTAGCGAAACCATCAGCTGCGCCTTTTGAGTATGCATCAGCTTGTGCTTTAGCGTTAGCAGATGCAGCACCTGCGTACTGACCATCAGTTGTCGCATTAGATGTATTTTTAGTTGAGTTCTTATTGTTGTATTTAAAACCCCAATCAGAATCGTTGTTCATGTTGTTGTTGTTCGCAAATGGACCAAAGTTTTGAGCGCCATTAAAAGGGCCCATGTTTGAACCACCGTTGAAAGGACCCATGTTCTGGCCACCACCGAATGGACCCATATTTGAACCGCCATTGAAAGGACCCATATTTGAACCGCTATTAAAAGGGCCAAAGTTAGACATGCCATTGCTGTTGCCATAACCGTTATTGCCACCATTGTTACCAAAGAAAGCTGAAGCTGAAGCCGCTACCATTACTGTAGCAATTGCTACTATTTTTGTTGTATTTCTCATTATTTTTCCTCTGAAAGTTTTTTTATAAATCGACTATAAAACAAATAAACTAATGTCTACTTGTAACTCATAATACGCTATTTTATTTATATTACAATATTATTAGTAAAAGTTAATACTATGATATAGAGTCAATCAGTGCATCGCCAAACTCTGTTGTTGATAACAAAGTAGCGCCAGACATTAATCGCTCTAGATCGTAAGTGACTGTTTTGTTTTGAATAACAACCGACATAGCTTCTAAAATTTTATCTGCAGCTTCAACCCAGCCTATATGTCTAAGCATCATTTCTGCAGATAGAATAATAGAACCTGGATTAACTTTGTTTAAACCGGCATATTTTGGTGCTGTACCGTGAGTTGCTTCAAATACGGCAGTTGTATCTGATAAATTAGCACCAGGTGCAATACCAATACCACCAACCTGGGCTGCTAATGCATCTGATATGTAATCACCATTTAAATTTAGTGTTGCGATGACTGAGTATTCTTCTGGGCGTAATAAGATTTGTTGCAAGAAGGCATCAGCAATAACATCTTTAACAGTAATAACAGTGCCTGTTGTTGGATTTGTAAATTCACACCATGGTCCATCACCTATCACTTTGGCACCAAACTCTTCTTGAGCCATCTGATAACCCCAATCTCTAAAACCACCTTCGGTGAATTTCATGATGTTGCCTTTGTGTACAAGCGTGACAGAATCTTTGTCATTATCAATAGCATATTGAATAGCGGCACGAACTAAGCGATCTGTACCCTCTTTAGAAACTGGCTTAATACCAATGCCTGAAGTTTCTGGAAATCGAATTTTAGTTGTTCCCATTTCATTTTGCAAAAAGTCGATTAGTTTTTTAACTTCTTTTGTGCCTGCTTGATATTCAATACCCGCATAAATGTCTTCAGAGTTTTCTCTAAAAATCACCATGTCTACTTTCTCAGGTGCTTTAACGGGTGTTGGCGTGCCTGTAAAGTATTGCACAGGACGCTGACAGATAAATAAATCAAGCTCTTGACGAATGGCCACATTCAAAGAACGCATGCCGCCGCCAACTGGTGTGGTTAATGGGCCTTTAATAGAAACAACAAATTCTTGAATGGCATCAATTGTTTCTTGAGGTAAGTATTCACCATAAATATCATTCGCCTTTTCGCCAGCATAAACATCCATCCATTTAATAGATCTTTCACCATTGTAGGTTTTCTGAATAGTGCTATCAATAACTTTCTTCATCACTGGAGAAACGTCACTACCAATACCATCACCTTCAATATAAGTAATAATTGGATGATTAGGAACCTTGATAGTACCGTTTTCAAAAGTAATTTTTTCGCCGTTTTCTGGCACTTGAATATGTTGATAGCTCATTGGCATTCTCGGGTTTTTTGTTAAATAAGTAAGCGTAGTATTTTAGCATCCTCAAGGTTCGAGTAGTATTTTTCGCGCGTACCAATCAATTCGAAACCATATCTTTGATAAAAGTGGATAGCTGATACATTAGAAACTCTAACTTCTAACATGATAGAGCGAACCTTATCTTGGTCTAAATGTTGCAATAGGTCATCTAATAGCCCCCTACCCAGACCTTGTTGCTGAAACTGAGGAGTGATAGCAATGGTTAAAATATCTATAAAGTCTATTGAGTTTAAGGTGAGTAAATAACCTACAATTTGATCATCATACGAAATTAATCGCATGCTAATGCTTGGATTTTGAAATGAATCAAGGAGTTTTTGCTGACTCCAGGGTGAAGAAAATACACAATTTTCAATCGCTGAAATTGCTTCTAGATCTTTTTTTGTTGCCTCTCTAAAGGAAGTATTGATAGGCTTTGTTATCAGTTTCGTTTTGGTAGAAGAATCCTAGATCGTCAAAGCTCTGCTCCAATTGAGTAATATCTTGGGCTTGTAGACCAATTAACACACGACCAAAATCTGCACCATGATTACGATAATGGAATAAAGTGATGTTCCAATGACTACCCACTTTCTTTAAAAAATCTAGCAATGCGCCTGGGCGCTCTGGAAATTCAAATCGGTATAACACTTCATGCTCACAGTTGCTGCGTCCGCCAACCATATATCGAATATGGGTTTTGGCGATAGAATTGTCACTCATGTCTAATACGTCAAACGAGCCAGACAAACGATCTAGTAGTACTTGTTTTTCATTCAGACCTTCGTTGAGTGAAATACCTACAAAGATTCGCGCTTGGGTATCAGAACCATAACGATAGTTAAATTCAGTAATTGAATGATCTTTTAACATTTCGCAGAATTTCAAAAAACTGCCTGGTTTTTCATCAATGGTGGCTGCGATAATGGCTTCGTTGTTTTCACCAATATCAGCACGCTCTGAAATGTAGCGCAATCTGTCAAAGTTAACGTTTGCACCAGATACTATCGAAACTAAATTTTCATTTTTTAAATCATGCGTTTGGAGATACTTTTTAATGCCCGCAGTTGACAATGCACCAGCTGGTTCTGAGATAGAGCGAACATCTTCATAGATATCTTTAATAGCTGCACAGAGCTCATCATTACTTACCAGAATAACTTCATCGACGAATTGCTTAGCCATTTCAAAGGTTTTTTCACCAATTTGCTTCACTGCAACGCCGTCGGCAAAACGACCTACTTCTGTCAAAACTACACGTTCGTTGTGCTTTAGAGCTTCGTATAAAGTTGGAGAATCTTGCGGCTCAACACCAATGACGCGAATATTCGGCGCGTAGTGTTTAAGATAAGTCGCCATACCGCCAATTAGGCCGCCGCCGCCTACAGGAATAAACACTTTATCAATCGCTGGTAATTGCTCTAATAACTCTTTAGCAATAGTTGCTTGGCCTGCCATCACTTCAACATCGTCATACGGGTGAATAAAGACTAAATCTTGCTGTTTTTCAAGTTGTTTAGCATACTTCAAGGCGTCATCATAAACGTCGCCATGAAGCACAACCTTGCCGCCCAGTTGCTTAACCGCATTAACTTTAATTTTAGGGGTTGATAATGGCATCACAATCAGTGCATTGATGCCTAATTTTGTAGCAGATAAAGCAACCCCTTGAGCATGGTTGCCTGCGCTCGCTGTCACAACACCTTTGGCCATTTGTTCGTGCGTTAAAGAAGAAATTTTTTGGTATGCGCCTCTATTCTTAAAAGCATGAATTGATTGCTTATCTTCACGCTTTAAATAGATATTATTCTCTAGACGCTTAGACAGCTGATGCGCATGAGAAAGTGGCGTAACTGTTGCGACATCGTAAACACGTGTGGAATCTGCTAATTTAACAATGTTATGCATGAAGCTCCTGCAAATAAGCCACATCAACATAACTGGCTTGTGTTTGATTACCTTGAATTAGATTAAACGGCTGATCTGGCTCACCCAGATTACTTAAAATAACAGCAGCACCTGTAAAATCATGTGTATCAGTATAGTCGTTAACCGTAATAATAGTTTTGAGATTAGCATCGGTTGCTGAAACGATACCGTTATGGGAATCTTCAAATACCAAGCATTGTGATGCGTCAAGATTCATCTGCTCTAAAACATAATGATAAATATCTCCAGCTGGCTTCAGATTGGGCACCACATCACCTGCGCCAATAACCTCAAACCAATCTAATGCTTCCTTACCAAGCGTACTAGTAATCAAAGCATCAACGTTAGCCGGCGTTGTCGTCGTTGCAATAGCTAGACGAAGTCCAGCTTCTCGTGCTTCATTAAACAAACGCTCGACACCTGGGCGCAGAGGCATATCACCCTGCTCCACAATATTGACATATTTTTTGGTTTTAAGTTGATGTAGTTTCAAGGCAAAGGCATTTAAATCTTCTATTTCAAAATTGGGTAAATATTTATTGACATAGTGTTTAATTCGCAATTGACCACCGGTCACATTTAACAATTCATGGTAAAGTTCGTTTGACCAAGTCCAATCTAGACCCAATTCTTTAAAAGCTAAATTAAAAGCGACCAAATGTCCATCTCTTTCAGTGTTAGCAAGGGTTCCGTCAACGTCAAAAATTAATGCTTCTAATGTCATAATGCTTTTATAGTTAAATATATGAGAAATAAATTGCTATTTTAAGACACTTTAGGTATAAAGATATTTTTTTTGAATTAATCTTAAATTTATGTCACAGACAGACTATCAAGATATCCCACATTACGCACTTAAGAAAGGTGAAGAATTTATGAGCAAAGCTCAGCTTGATCATTTCATCAACAAATTAAATATTTGGAGAGAGCAATTAGTAAGTGATGCGGAATCAACTATTAGTCATATTCAAAAAGATTCAACACAAGTAGCTGATATCAATGATCGTGCGACACTTGAGGAAGAATTTGCATTAGAGCTCAGAACAAGAGACCGTGAACGTAAATTAATCGGAAAAATCGATAAAACTTTACATATTATTGAGATGGGTGAATATGGCTATTGTAAAACTTGTGGCGCTGAAATTTCACTAGTTCGCTTAGAAGCACGCCCTACGGCAGATGAGTGCATTGATTGCAAAACAATCTCTGAGAAAAAAGAAGTTTAATTAAACGTTAATCAAAAGTGTTTGTAAGACGTGCACTTTTTTTCAAACCCACCTAGGCGTTCAAGTCCCATTTCTTTGGTAATCGTTCCGATGGGTGTTAGCTTTACGTTCAAATCTTGTGATAATTGCTCAACCTGTTTGATTTTATTTTGTGCCACTGTAAAGCACAACTGATAATCATCACCTCCCGCAAGCACTAAACACCAATCCTGGCTTTCTTGGATGTAGGTTTGCACCTCATCACTTAGCGGTATATCAGCCAAATTAATACGTGCACCTAAGTTTGATTGCTTCAGAATATGGCCAAGGTCTTGCTCCAAACCATCTGATATATCAATACAAGCATTCGCAATTCCAAGCAATGCATGGCCAAGTTTTATTTGCGGATCAGGTGTGTTGAAGCTTTTTAAGAGTGCGTCACTTGGGCGAATATTTTGCTGAATTTGTTGCCAAGCAAGGCCAGCATCTCCCAATACATTAGAAACAAAGATAGTGTCCCCTACTTGAGCGGATGACCTCAGTAAAGCCTCGCCTTTATCTACTATGCCAGTGACATTTATAGTAATACTTAGCATTCCTTTAGTCGTGTCACCCCCTACCAAAGCAACATGATGAAGCTCGGCCAATGCTTTAAGCGAGCTAGAGAAATCCTTAAGCCAGTTTTTATCAAACTCAGGCAGTGTTAACGCCAACGTAAAATATTGAGGGGTTGCACCCATGGCGGCTAAATCACTTAAATTAACTGCTAGGGCTTTGTGAGCGATATCACTAGCAGAAGTATCTTTAGGAAAGTGTACGCCTTGGATCAGTGTGTCGACGCTAGTTGCTATTTGATATTGGCTGTCAATTGAAATTAGGGCGCAATCATCACCAACTCCTAATAGGCTAGAATCTTCGTTCTTCCAATTGAAATATTTTTCAATTAGATCAAACTCATTCATTGTGGATATTTTTGTGTAAATTTTTGCTCTACCTCACCACGACCTGCATTAAACATAGAGCCAGACCCTAGCACAGCAGAAACAAGCACGGCAAAAAATAACGGCACCGTGCCTAGTAATGTCAAAATTGAGCCAGTAATACTACTGCCATCCATACTACTGACACCATTATCGCCAATAATTAACCCGAGTGAAATGATTAGAATATAAAACACATAAGCAATGATTAAAATCTTATAGCGATTAAGCGACATTTGCCAATGTAGATACACCAAATAAGCATCGTTTTTCTTAGCTTTTTTGGTACGTAGATAGGTGTAGAAAATGATGCCTATAGAAATGACAATAGTTAGCCCAATGGCAACATTCATACTAGTATTAAGTAGCTTTATCAAGCCTAATGTACCAATAATGTGAATCAAAATAGTGTTAATAGTAAAGAGCTCATGAGCAGCTTTAGCACTCTTACGATTTTGTTCAGTTGCATCAATTTTAATAATCATGACAACTATTTTACACCATATAAAATCAAGGCCTAAGCCTCGAGAAATTATTACATATAGGCGTTTTCTTTTTGAGTGTGGTCAGTTACATCGCGCACTGATTTAATCTCTGGAAAAAGATTTCTAAGTTGGGTTTCAACACCCTGCTCTAGGGTTGCTTTCACTGAAGAACAACCTTGACAACCACCACCGAAATTAAGAATTACATCCTTATCTTCAGTAATTTCAACTAAATCAACAAAGCCACCATGTGATGCAAGTCCTGGGCTGATTTCAGCTGCCAAAACATATTTAATTCTCTCTTCCAAGGGTGCATCATCTTTTGGCTCTTCGCCTTTAGCATTAGGAGCAGTAATAGTCAGTTTTTTGCCGGTACCTTCGTCTTTTAAAGCTACTTCTGATCCTTTTAAGTAAGGAAAGTTAGCTTTATCAATGTAGGATAAAAATCCTTTATATTCAAACTTTTCATAGCCTGGTGTTAGATCTTTTGGATGGCAAAAATTAAATGACACAGTTGCAGCTGGCGTTCCTGCGCGTGTTACATCAACCTTAAGGCCTAATTCTTGGTCATCTTGCTGCGAAAATAGATCCGCAACATACGCTTGAGCTTCATCCGAAATACTAAACATGGCTATCCTTTGTTAAAAATTATATTATCGATCAAACGAGTTGATCCTAAAAATACAGAACATAATATCGCAATTTGGGTGGTATTGTCTGCAATAGATTTAAGGGTATTAGCATCAAGCACTGATAAATACTCTACTTTAAAATGTTTTTCCAAGGCTCTATTTGAATTTAGTTTAGAAAGCTCTATCTCTTTGCCTTGTAAAATCTCTTGTTTTAACCCTTTTAAAGCTTTATATAGATTGATTGCAAGCTCTTTTTCATCCATTGATAAATATTGATTTCTAGTGCTCATGGCAAGCCCATTTTTTTCACGAACAATATCACCCGATAATATTGCAATAGGTAATGCTAATGTTTTGACCATTTGCTCAATAACCAATAACTGCTGATAATCTTTCTGGCCAAAAATAGCTACGTCAGGTGTGGTAATTTTAAACAAGCAATTCACCACTTGAACTACGCCATCAAAATGACCAGGACGAGAATTACTACATAACCCTTGGGATAAACTTCCAGCTTTTAAAGGGCTATCCAAGCCATTTGGATAGATTTGCTCTTTGTCTGGCGTAAAGACTGCATCAACCTTACAAAATTCTAACTCAGATAGATCCTGATCTAAGGTGTTTGGATAGTTTTTAAAGTCTTCATGCTCACCAAATTGTGTTGGATTAACAAAAATACTAACAATAACTTTGTCAGCATTTGCTTTAGCTTGATGAACTAAAGATAAATGGCCAGCATGCAAGCCTCCCATGGTTGGCACCAAGGCGATTGTTTTGCCTTGAGATTTCCATATCGAAACCACATCAGCTATTTGCTGATTATTTGAACAAACTTGCATTAATAACTATACTCGTCGTTGGGAAAATTTTGACTTTTAACTGAGTTAATGTAGTCTTTTACTGCAGATTCAATTGAGTCATTGCCAGTCAAAAAGTTTTTGACAAATTTAGGTAAATATCCAGTGTTAATTCCAAGCATATCATAACTAACTAGTACCTGGCCATCGCAGCCAATTCCCGCACCAATACCAATCGTTGGAATTGAAATTGTCTTACTAATCTTGCTAGCCAGCTTAGCGGGCATACATTCAAGTACGATGGTTTTAACCCCCCAAGATTCAAGCATTTTGGCATCTTTTAAAATACGCTGTGCACTCTGCTCATCTTTGCCTTGGACTTTATAGCCACCCATTTCAACAACAGATTGTGGCTGTAGTCCTAGATGGCCACACACTGGAATATTATTAGCTTGCAAGAGCTTAAAAGAAGTCTCATGCTCTGACCCACCTTCAAACTTTATCATGTGTGCGCCAGCGCTCATTAAACGCTCAGCATTTTTTAGAGTTTGCTCTGCATTGGTATAGCTTTGATACGGCATATCAGCAATCAACAAGGCATTTTGAACTCCCTTTGCAGTTGCTTGAGTATGGTAAATCATATCCTGCATAGTTACACTTAGTGTGTTTTGCGCCCCTTGAATCACATTACCTAGTGAATCACCCACCAAAATCACATCCACACCACACTCATCAAATAACTTGGCAAATGAGGCATCGTAAGCAGTTAAGCAAGTGATTTTTTCACTGTTTTCTTTAAAAGATTGTAGCTGAGAAAGTATCATAATTTTGTTAATTGAAACTCACCTAATTCCTCAATAAGATCCTGAATAGGACCTAATACTGGTACTTTTAAATCATCTTCAAGTTCAGCCAATGGAATAAGTACAAAAGCTCTATTCATCATTTCAGGGTGAGGAATAATTAATTGCTTAGAGGCGACCACTTGAACGCCATAAATAATAATATCCAAATCAATGGTCCTAGCACCCCATTTTTTTTCACGTATTCGGTGTTGCTTGGTTTCAATATCTTGACAAACATAGAGGAGTTCTAACGGCGTAAGGTGCGTGTCAACTTGTGCAATGGCATTAATATAATCAGGCTGTTTTGAATCATCCACCGGTGGCGATTGATACAAGCTAGAAAGATTAACCACCTCTATATCTTTAGTCCCATGTAACGCCATAACTGCCGTTTTAATTTGTTGCTTTGGCTCATTAAGATTTGACCCAAGCCCGATGTAAGCTAACAATGGATTAAAGTTCCGACATGTTCACCAGCACCTAATTTTATTAAGACATCAGGGAGTCTGCCTGAAGCAATAACCGTATTGGTATTTGAAAGAGAGGCTGTTCTAGCGGCTAGTACTTTGGTATACATCCCGCCAGAGCCTAATGAGCCACCCGTTCTACCTGCTACTTTTTCTAATTTTTCATCATCAACCTGAATTTTTGAAATCAATTCAGCGTCAGAATTTTGCCTAGGGTCGGCGCTGTATAGGCCACCCTGGTCTGTCAAAATAACCAATTGAGTTGCGCCTACCAAAT
>Ga0308013_10000428_pt1 | contig 22196 bp, 22 predicted proteins | sample Neamet181_FD_203131 | JGI IMG/M metagenome (GOLD analysis project Ga0308013, IMG submission 203131) | Marine microbial communities from water near the shore, Antarctic Ocean - #181 | ecosystem: Environmental > Aquatic > Marine > Unclassified | place: Southern Ocean | collected 2014-07-25
GTGTTCAGTCGTCATCCTTGATCCAGCGCAAAAACAGGATACAACACAGAATAAAACCCAGACCTAAAACGACTTTTAAAAGCTCTTTAAAGAACCAAAACACCATAGACTCATGAAATTCCAATTAATCTAATCCTTATAAAAAACGAATCTAAAACTTAAATTATAAATATAGGCCGTCAAATCACATTATTTCGGCTCTCTAATTTTAAATTATGGAGAATAGCCATTCTTCCATTTTTCGTATGGTATTACTGTAGCCAGTTCTCCGAAATCAAGAAACCATGTATCCACTACCCATGAGTTCATACTACTGATATCAATAATATGACTGGCATAATGTAAATTTATAAATAGTGGATTACGCCAGACAATTTCTCCTATCTGATGATACTTCAGCCACCCTTGCTGTTGTATGTAGACAAGAAATGTAGTGTCATTTCTACTATGATCAACACAATCCATACGTCCTTTTACAGAGGAATCTTTAAAATTACCCCCGCGATCAGATGCAATAGGACTGTATTTGGCCGCTTCCAGATATAATCTGCGTACTCCATGTCGAATAGCCTCTCGTTCTTCTATCGCCGATGTTACTGATGAAAAAAAGATCCCAACCTGACTATGGGCATCTGAAGAAACTGTGAAGCTTGTTTTCTCTAAACAATTAGCCTGATAACAAACAGGTAATGTTTGGCCAAGAGATGGAGCGCTAATAAATACGCATACCAAACCTAGAATTATATATAAATTCCGCATAATTTCTTAAATAGGTATCAATCAACCCTAGTGACTACTTCAGAAAAAAAGATGTAATTTCCTGTTAAAAATTAACCCCAGGCTCCTTCCTTACTTTCCGATAACTAGAATCAGTACCAATCTAATACTGTCCGTTTAATAATATGCAGCTTGCCGTGGAAAAAATGTTCAGCGCCAGGAACTACTACTATCGGCAAATCCTGAGGAGTAGCCCATTGTAAAATTGTTTTAAGCGGAACCACTTCATCTTGATCACCCTGAATAATTAATACTCTTTTAGCATAGCTAGAAACTGATGGTGCCTGAAGGTGGTCTACCGAAGGAGCGACCATAATAATGCTTTCCGGACTAATAATCTTTGCTACATGGGCTTGAATTGCACCTCCAAAAGAGAAGCCGGCCAGTAATAGCGCTAGATTATTAGACACCGTATCAAATTGATCCCGGATTGCCTCGACTACTGCAATGACATCTTCTGTTTCGCCCAAGCCATCACCATAGCTTCCCTCGCTCTTGCCTACACCTCTGTAATTAAATTTAACCGTGATAAACCCAAGCTCGAATAAAACCTTAAAAAGGGTATGCACTACCTTATTATCCATGGTCCCACCATATAGTGGATGAGGATGAGCAATAATGGCTATTCCATGTCTGCGTTCAGAATTTGGCTCTGCCAGAACTGTCTCAAGCTTACCAGCTGGACCGTCAACAAAAAATTTCTGTGTAATATTGGAATTTAACAAAATAATTAAAGAGCAAGAGCTAGATTATATTTCCGACTAACTATCTCCTCATTCTATTAAGGCTGATCACAACTAATCAACTGGCTTGTAATAATATTATTTATTACCATTTCATACATAGCAAATGAAACATTAAATCCTGAGTCGATCCACTATACGACCATTTATAAGATGCTCTTCGATAATTTCGTCTATATCTTCTTTATCAACATAGGTATACCAAACCTCATCAGGATAAACCACAATAACTGGACCCTCACTACAACGATCAAGACACCCAGCCATATTTATTCTAATTTTCCCTTTGCGATCTAGATTTAATTTCTTAATACGATTTTTAGCATAATCACGTATTTCTTGAGCGCTATGGTCATTACAGCACTGTGCCCCAGCCTCCCTCTGATTGACACAGAAAAATACATGCTGTCGATAATAGCTCATCTAAATCTTTATAAAATATTCAAGGGTAAATTATGCCGAAATGATGCATTTGTCTTTGATAATCAAATTCTAGATATAGCAATAGAGTACAGCTCTTCTATTAAAAATTACTGACAAATTTGCTAGGAAATTTTTTAAAATATACTATCCCCATATCTGCCAAAATAACAATCCTGTTAGCAGAGTTGATAAAATAATTAACAAACGGCTCTGTCGTTTTTCTTCTTGCAGTAGTTCAGTCATTCTTTTTTCAAGCCCTTCTGCAGGATCTCTATTCAAAGCCTGGTATAGCAGGCGAGGAAACTGTGGCACCATAACAGCCCAGCTCGGCGCTTCTTTTTGTACGCCACTAAGCATCCCACGCCAACCAATTTGCTCAGACATCCAGTCCCCTAGATATGGCTTGGCTGTTGTCCACAGATCTAGATCCGGGTCAAGGTCTCGTCCAAGCCCCTCAATATTTAGTAATGTTTTCTGCAGCATAACCAGTTGCGGTTGAATCTCTACATTAAATTTACGTGACGTTTGAAATAAGCGTAATAGAACACGACCAAAAGAAATCTCTTTTAGTGGTCTATCAAAAATTGGCTCACATACCGCACGAATTGCATTCTCAAAATCATCAACCCTTGTATCCCTCGGAGCCCAACCTGCCTCAACGTGAGCTTCCGCAACACGCCTATAGTCACGGCTAAAAAAAGCTAGGAAATTCTGTGCCAAATAATTCCTATCTTCATCTGTAAGTGTACCCATGATGCCGAAATCAACTGCAATATATTGCCCGTCGCTACCGACAAAAATATTACCAGGATGCATATCTGCATGAAAATATCCATCTCGGAACACCTGAGTGAAAAAAATCTCCACTCCCGTACGAGCGAGCTTTGGGATATCTATTCCCTGCTCACGCAAAGTAGATACATGACTAATAGGTGTTCCATGAACACGCTCCATCACCATGACCCCTGGGTGACAATAGTCCCAATATACTTCTGGTACAAATAACAACGGAGAATCAAGAAAATTACGTCTCAATTGGCTACAATTAGCAGCTTCACGTAGAAGATCAAGTTCATCACCCAGATGCCGTGCAAATTCTGATACCACTTCTCTTGTTTTTAATCGTTTCCCATCTGGCCACAAGGCCTCAGCGAGCCATGCACCGGTTTCCATCAAAGCAACATCATGTGCAATGGTTTTATCAATCCCGGGGCGTAAGACTTTTACAGCAACCTTCGTTCCATCATGTAATACCGCAAAATGAACCTGAGCAACTGAAGCACTGGCTATTGGCTCAGGATCAAACTCTAAGAATACTTCATCGACTGATTTCCCATATGTCTTCTCTATTGTTGTTAGTACAATACTGGAAGCAAAAGGTGGGACCTGATCTTGAAGTTTAGCCAGTTCATCTGAGATATCTAGTGGCAACAGGTCACGACGAGTAGATAACATTTGACCAAATTTTATAAAAATAGGCCCTAATGCTTCCAAGGCCATACGCAAACGTTCCGCGCGCGGTCTCTTTATTTTTCTACGCCAAATTGTTATGAAGAAAATCGGTATTTTCAGCGCACGCATCCATCCGTGGCTCGGGAAAAACTCCTCAAGACCAAAACGAAATGCGACAGCGATAATTTTTAAAAGACGAAGAAAACGCATTTATTTTAAATAACAATTATTCATTTATTATTAATAATCCCTATAAAGGCCTTTAAGGATTTCTCTTTCTAATTTTTTCTATCCGAATCTCTAGCTGCTCCATTTCATTACTTAATGTATGCACGTCAGTAATGAATTCTTTAGTATGAGAAGACTTAGCCAATAGTGGCTGCTCCTCTAACCAGTATTCTGCCAATGCTGCTGATAAATTCTCAGCAGTCTCACTGTGCCAGCATTTTATATCTTGACTAGTCTGCACGATACGATGAGCAAAAATATCACCCGTAACCTTACTCAATTCCTGCTCCACATCCCAATGCAAGTGCTTACTTATATAAATAAGTTCTTCGGCAAATGCATCATCTCCAGATATACTAATTTCGCTATAGGCACCTTCAGCATGAGTAAGTAAGCGAGGCAATAAACCGAGTGTGAAAGTGGCAGTAGTATCAATATTGGAACTGTTAGCCACTGCTAATAATTCACCGCTCTCTTGTACAGTTAGCGTAGTATTCAAGAACGGCGAAACACAAATCTGTATTGTCTTCCCAGTATGTGGCTGAAGCCGTCTCTTAGCCCAACTTTCACTAAGCAGAATATGATTAAGTGGAGCTAAAGCTACGGAAGACAACATGGCAATTTTTGAATCTCAGAATACTTTTTAAATTTTAAGCTGCAACCAAACTAACTTGAAGTCCAAGCGCTCTATATACATTATACTTTTTTTACAAGAGCCTAGAATTTATTGCCACGATGCAATGCAACGACTCCTGCAGTGAGATTGAAATACTCAACTCTTTCAAAACCAGCCTGCTGCATTAGGTCCTTTAATTCTTCCTGATCAGGATGTACACGAATAGACTCCGCTAGGTAACGATAGCTACTTTCGTCATTAGCAATAAATTTACCTATAGCAGGTAAAATATCAAATGAATATTTATCATAAGCCGGTTGTAATGGTTTCCATATCTTAGAAAACTCAAGAACTATTAAACGCCCGCCAGGACAAAGTACCCGCAACATTTCTGCCAATGCCACATCTTTATGGGTCATGTTCCTAAGCCCAAACGCAACACTCACACAATTAAAATAATTATCTGGAAAAGGTAATTTCTCAGCGTCACACTGTGCTACTGATGCGCTCAGGCCAGAGTCCAAAATTCGGTCACGGCCTATGGAAAGCATAGAATTATTTATATCAGTAAGCCATATCTCTCCGCTCTCTCCGACATGATCAGCAAACAATGTACTCAGATCGGCTGTGCCACCTGCTATATCAAGAACCCGATCACCAGCCTTGACTCCACTAGTCTGAATAGCAAAACGCTTCCAAAGCCTGTGCATCCCGGCTGACATGAGGTCATTCATTAAGTTGTAACGACCTGCTACAGAGTCAAATACCCCTGCTACCTTACGCGCTTTATCAGTTTCAGGAACTGAGTTAAAACCGAAATGTGTGGTTTTAGTCATAAATAATTTTCAAAAAAGTAACATAAATATAATTTCTGCAATGAGTGCTGAAATTAATACCATCCACTGCCTGACAGTATTAATTCTATTTGTGTACAGATAACTCTTCAGGCAATTTTCTACTTGCACCTGCCTCATCCATTCTATCCAGATAATGAAGCCACATTTTATCTTGATTTATACCATAGTTATAAAGTAGATCCCAAGAATACAGACCTGAATTATGGCCGTCTGAAAAATTCGGCTGAATTGCATAGCTACCCACTGGCTCAATATGATTTATCATTACATCCTGTTTCCCAGTTTGTAATATTTCTTGCCCAGGGCTATGTCCACGCACTTCAGCTGAAGGCGAATGGACCCGCAAAAACTCGTAGGAAAATTTAAAAACTTCCCCGCTTGCAAAAGAAATCTCCATTAGCCTAGACTTCTGATGTAATTTTATTTCATTTGGTCTAGGAGTATCTGAACTTAAGCCTGCCATAATAATATTTAATCAGTTAATAGCGACGTGTAACAAGTACACCTATATTTATAGCCTAAAATATTTATTGTAATTCAAGTAATTCGACATCAAAAACTAAAGCTGCATTAGGTGGAATCGAGTCACCAGCTCCGCGCGTACCATATCCAAGATGGGCTGGAATAATCAACGTTCTTTTTCCTCCGACTTTCATTCCCACAACCCCTTGATCCCAGCCTTTAATTACTCGCCCAATACCTAGTGGGAAAATAAATGGTTCGCCCCGATCAACTGAGCTATCAAATTTAGGGCCTTTTTTCTGAGGTAAATTTGCTTTATATAGCCAACCTGTGTAATGAACTTTAACCTCTTGCCCTCCGGTTGCCTCTGGACCAGTCCCGATTTTGACATCAGTTTTTATAAGCTCAGTTACTTTTGTAGTATCAGAGAATGCATTCTGTTGTAGTAACAGCATGCTAAATATTACTGCACTTAGATTAAGTATTACTTTTACTTTGGTCATAATTACCTCAAAGAGAAAAATTAAAACATTTAATTATAATTCGGAACTATATTCTATTATAGAGTTCTAGATCCATTTTCATTTGGCATACGAGTACTATATGAAATTTTATATGGAACCAAATAAGTCTCCTTATAGGTTACACAAGACCGAAGTATTATACCTGACATACATAAGTAATCATTGCCCGTAAACCCAATAAACCTCTTACAAGAATACAGCCCTTTAAATAAATCTGTTGGAGATAGATTACAAATATAAGAACGTGGTTTAAAATCAAAAACAAAGCTGCTCAAACTATTGGAGTGTTTAAGCATATAATTACAAAACAGAGACTTCTAATTATTATTAAGCGTGAATACTAATTTATGAAATATCTGGATATTCAAAATAAACCTAACTGCCAGCGATAAATGAACCCTACTACAATTGAATTAATTGGCACAATATTATTTGGCGTCGCATTAATTCACACTTTCTCAACTAAATTCTTCCAGCATTTAGCCCATACGCGCCCAGCTCACTCTGGTATATGGCATTTTTTAGGTGAAGTCGAAGTTGTTTTCGGACTTTGGGCGTTAGTATTAACCTTCGCAATATTGTCCATTAATGGCAAACAAGCTGCTACCACTTACCTTGAACAACAAAGCTTTACTGAGCCCATGTTTGTATTCGCCATTATGGTGATCGCCGGTAGTCGCCCTATTCTCCAATTTGCAATGCTCTGCGTGAAGAAGATTGCAAAAATTATTCCATGGTCAGATGGAAGGGCATTTTATTTTGTTACTTTGTCATTTGTGCCGCTACTAGGTTCTTTCATTACAGAGCCAGCTGCCATGACGCTAGCCGGACTTATACTTCTTGAGCGTTATTACTCAAAGGGCATTACGACCAAACTTAAATATGCGACTCTTGGTGTTTTATTTGTAAACATTTCAATTGGTGGAACGATGACGACATTTGCCGCTCCACCAGTACTTATGGTGGCAACAAAGTGGGGATGGGACCTCGCATTCATGTTCAGTACATTTGGCTGGAAAGCTATAATCGTTGTACTAGTAAATACTTTGGTGGCCACCTTTGTTTTTCGGCGAGAACTCTCAGAGATTCATTTTGATAAAGAATCTCAAGAAAAAAGGGTTCCCTTACCCGTTTTGTTTATACACTTATTTTTTCTAGTAGGCGTAGTAGTCTTTGCTCATCACCCAGAAGTTTTCATGGGATTACTTCTGTTTTTTATTGGCTTTGCTCACGCCTACGAGCGTTACCAGGATCGATTAATTCTACGCGAAGGGCTGTTAGTTGCTTTTTTCCTTGCGGGACTTGTTGTTCTAGGGGCGCAACAAAAATGGTGGTTACAACCAATATTAGTAGGCATGGATACTACTGTTCTTTTCTATGGCGCCACATTCCTTACAGCATTTACTGATAATGCTGCGCTGACATATCTTGGCTCTTTATTGGAAGGAACAAGTCCAGAATTCCAATATTCTCTTGTCGCTGGAGCAGTGACAGGAGGTGGCCTGACAGTCATTGCTAATGCTCCTAATCCTGCAGGTTTTGCCATACTCAAGGAGTCATTTGAAGATGACTCGATCCATCCTTTAGGACTATTAGTGGCCGCATTACCACCTACATTTGTTGCTATTCTTGCGTTCCAATTTCTCTGATCAGAGAACTGATATCAAAAATCTAGATACTAGCGCTAAAGTTTCATCATTAGCACTAGAGGGCACCCAAAACATATAAAGCCATCAGCCACTTCGTTTCTTAAGCCGATTATTTTTCTCCATCCATTTTTTAATACGATTAGCATCACCAATACGGGTATTTTTTCCCCAAGAATCAAGTAATACTATTATTACCGGTTTGCCAAGTATTTGTGCATGCATAACTAAACAACGCCCAGCTGCCTTCAAAAAACCAGTTTTTGAAATATCAATATTCCAAACCCCACGGCGCACAAGAATATTAGAGTTCTTGTACAGTAGGGCATGTTTCCTACGAGGAAGTTTTACTGAATACGCTGCAGTAGTAGTATATTTACGGATAAGCTTGTAGTTATGAGCAGCTCCAACCAGTTTAGCTAAGTCACGGGCAGTAGAAACATTCCTGCTACTTAGTCCGGTAGACTCAACAAAAAAACTGTTTCCCATTCCCAGTTCAAAAGCCTTGTTGTTCATTGCTTTAACAAATGCCCTCTTGCCGCCGGGATAAGTCCGCCCTAATGCTGCAGCCGCACGATTATCTGATGACATCAGTGCCAATAATAGCAACTCTTTACGAGTAAGTTTAGCTCCAAGTGACAACCGTGAACGAGTATTCTTTAAACGATCAATATCAGCCGACCTAATAGAAATCTTCTGATTTAACGCTAATTTTGCATCAAGCACTACCATCGCCGTCATCAGCTTAGTAATTGAAGCAATGGGCCTAATTTTATCTGCATTTTTCCGGTAAATAACATTCCCTTGTTTAGCATCCAGAACAATCACAGATTCTGATCTCAGACGTAACTCGCCCTGCTTTGCAACGGCAGCACCGGTAAAAAAAATTACTATAGATAATGTCAGGAGTATCTTTTTCATTTTTCTTGTTCCAACCGAAGAATTTCGGTACTTTCGATCCACAAAATTATTTTTTTTGACCGCATATATATAAAAATCTTAACTATAAACTGTATACCAATACTTGTAAAAATCTATATTTCTCAACCATTAAAAATCAACGAATTATTGCACAATAATGGAGGGTGACACTTTGTGTCAGCTAGGTATCGTCTGCTTGATGCGCTCTGGTTTGCTCTTCTTGTTGCTGCAACTCCCACATATGGAAATAGAACCCTCTTGCCGCAAGTAGCTCCTGGTGGCTACCACGTTCTATAATTCTACCTTTGTCCATTACTAGAATTTGGTCAGCATCAGCAATAGTAGAAAGCCGATGAGCGATTGTAAGTGTAGTACGATTCGCAGCTATTCTCTTCAGCTCTCCTTGTATGGCCTTCTCAGATCTTGAATCTAGTGCTGAGGTTGCTTCATCAAAAATTAGAATCTTTGGCCCTTTCAAGATTGCTCTAGCAATTGCAACTCGCTGTTTTTCACCACCAGAAAGTTTTAGCCCCCTCTCTCCAACTGTTGTCTTGTATTTTTCTGGCAGGCTTTCAATAAAATCATGAATATGAGCAGATTTTGCTGCCTGGAAGACTTCTTCACAACTTGCTTCAGGGCGCCCATAAGCTATGTTGTAATAAATACTTTCATTAAATAGAACTGTATCTTGCGGGACAATGCCTACAGTTGCCCGCAGGCTCTTTTGAGTAATATTACTAATATCCTGATCATTTACCAAAATACGACCACTGGTTACTTCGTAGAAACGAAATAATAAACGTGAGATTGTAGATTTGCCTGAGCCACTGTGCCCAACTACTGCAATGTTATGCCCGGCAGGGATATCAAAGCTCATATCAAATAAAATTTGACGATTAGATTCATAGCTAAAATTTACGTTTTCAAACCGAACTGAAGCATCTCCCTGAACGAGATCAAGAGCATCCGATTTGTCCTTTATTTCCTCTCTTTCCGTCAACAATGCAAACATTTTTTCCATATCTGCCAGTGAATGCTTAATTTCACGATAAACAAATCCAAGAAAATGTAGTGGCATATAAAGCTGCAACATAAAAGCATTGACTAACACCAAATCGCCCAATGACATAGATCCCTTGACCACTCCGTCAGATGCCAATAGCATTAACAACGTTACGCCTATTGCGATAATGCCACTCTGCCCAGCATTAAGCGCCGCAAGAGAAGTCTGGTTACGTACTGCTGCAGTTTCCCACTTCTTTAAGTGCTCATCGTAACGCTCCGCCTCCCATGATTCATTACCAAAATATTTCACCGTCTCATAATTTAACAAGCTATCAATCGCACGTGTATTCGCTTTTGAGTCCATGTCATTCATGGTGCGACGGAAGATCATACGCCGTTCAGTAACAACTAACGTGAGCGCAATATAAGCTACTAAGGTAGAAAATATAATTATAGAGAACCAGATGTCATAATTAGAAAGAAGAATTATTGCCACTAAGCCAATTTCCAAAAGAGTTGGCAAAATATTAAACAGCATAAAATTCAACAGAAAAGATATACCGCGTGAACCCCGCTCAATATCACGTGATACACCGCCAGTTTGGCGCTCTAAGTGAAAACGTAACGACAACGCATGTAGGTGACCAAAAACTCGAATCGCAACTCTTCGGATTGCCCGCTGCGTTACCTTTGCAAAGATAGCGTCACGTATTTCACCGAATAATGTACTACACAGACGTAGCACACCATAGCCCACTACGAACAACACCGGCAGTACCAGCATATCTTGTGGCTGATCAAGTGCATCAACCACTTCCTTCAATAATAGCGGCACTGCGACACTCGCAAGTTTAGCCATGACCAGTAAAACTAGCGCTAGCGAAACCCTTTTTTTAAACTCCCATAGATACGGTAATAATGAGCGAATGGTCCCCCAATCGTTGCGATTCAATGACGGCTTCTCTAAACGTGTGGGACGCATTAATTAATTTCCAAAACTAGGGTTAACTTCTCATTGTTACAAATGCAAGCTTGGTGCGGACAGAATACAAATGAAGATTCTCATCATATTCCATATGAATTCGCAAGAGAATATCAGTCCCCGAAAAATTCCAGAAATCCTGACGGTGAGCGCCTTAAGGATTCAGGTTCCCAACCGCCACCAAGTGCCTTAAATAAATCAACAGTTGCAACTAGCCGATTTTGACGGCTCCGGATAACTGCTAATGCTACCTCATTGTGGATTCTCTGCGAATCTAAAACCTCAAGGTAGGCCGAATATCCATATTTATAGCGATTCTCGGAAACTTGTAAGGCTTTTCTAGCTGAAACCTCACTAGCTTGTAAGGCAGCTTCCTGCTCTGAACTTTTACGTACACTGATCAATGCATCGTTCACTTCCCTGAATGCAGTTCTTATAGAACCCTCATATGAAATTAATGCCTGTTTTTGTTGCGCACTGGCCTGATCTAAACGAGCAAGTAATCTACCTGCATCAAAAATTGGCAAATTTAGGTTTACGCCGGCTGTCCATATATTTGCTGCAGATTTAACCAGGTTGCCTAATGAAATACTTTCTCTGCCAAAACTGGTTGTAAGCATGATACTTGGAAAAAGTGACGCTTTAGCAACGCCAATATTAGCGGTTGCAGCTATTACTTGCTCCTCCGCCTGACGTACATCAGGACGCCCACCCAACAAACTGGAAGGCAATCCGGCTGGTGGCGCAGGTGGTATAGGCAAAGTCTGAATGTTACCCTCCGCCAGCTTCAGATCAAGCGTCCCGGTAAGTACCGCTAACTGGTGTTCGCTAATAGCTCGTTGATGCGACAGATCGACAATTTGTGCCACAAGATTAGAATGAGCTGTTTCAGCCTGATAAACATCCAGTGCCGAGGTAAAACCCTGCTCTAAACGTCGCCTGGTAATTTCCAAACCTTCTTCACGGTTACGTAAATTATCCCGAGATACAGAAAGCTGTGCATCAAGGCTTCGCAGCAATAGATAATTAGTAACAATCAGACCGGAAAGTGATAAATACACAGTATCCCTAGCATAATATGTACCTATCGCCTGAGCTGATGCAGCTTCCCTTGCACGACGTACTTTTCCCCAGAAATCTAACTCGAATGCCGTGCCGAGAGAAATACTATAAATTTGGCGCACAGGATTTAGCCCTGGAAAAACAGGAATTACGCTTACTCTTGAGATACGTGTACGCGTTGCATTTGACTTAAAATCGATTGTTGGAAAGAGTGCAGCGCCTACTTCCTTTAAGTAGGCATCAGCCTCTTCTACCCGCGCTATAGCAAGCTTAATATCTGTATTATTTTCTAATGCTTTAGCCACTAGATCATTCAGAACAGGATCCTGATAGAGCTCCCACCAGGTACTTGAAATAGGAGTCGCTATCTGCTCTTGCTCCTCGGTAGAATTACTACCAACCGAAAAGCTAGTTGGAACGATATCAATACTCTCAGGGCGCTTATAATCTGGGCCAACCGATATGCAACCCTGAATTACCAAGGTAATCCCTATCAGTAGATAGGATAATCTACAGTGGTTTCTCATTCTGAGTCCCCCTCTACATTAGCAGCAATTTTTTTTGCACGCTTACTTGAGAGCCAAACAAAGAACAAAGGAATAAATACTGTGGCAATAAAGGTTGCAACTATCATGCCTCCAAATACACCGGTCCCCATTGATCGTCGTGCAGCCGATCCTGCACCAGTAGCAATTACAAGCGGAGAAATTCCCAGCACAAAGGTCATGGAGGTCATTACAATTGGACGGAAACGCAAACGTGCGGCTTCAATTGCAGCTTGTGCAACAGGCATCCCTTCCTTCATTTTCTGACTAGCAAATTCCACAATTAGAATTGCATTTTTTGCTGCCAGCCCAATTAAAGTAATTAGACCTACCTGAAAATAAATATCATTAGGCATCCCGCGTAGAAATACCGCAAGTAGTGCACCGGTCAGTGCAAAGGGTACAGCCATAATCACTGCTAGCGGTAAGACCCAAGTTTCAAACTGTGCAGCCAAAATCAGAAACACCATAATAATTGCGAAACTGAACGCAAAGATTGCCGCTGAACCAGTACGTTTCTCCTGATAGGCCTGACCGGTCCAAGATATTTGATAATTATCTGGTAAGTTTCTAGCAGCAATCTCTTCCACTAACTTGATAGCGTCACCCGAACTTACGCCAGCTTCCCCACTTCCAAGTATTTTTGCAGAAAGTAGCCCGTTATAACGCTCTAACTGTTCTGCACCCACTACATCACTTATTTTGCTAAGGGCTGATAAAGGTACCATCGCGCCAGATTGTGAACGAACATACACTCTCCCGATATCTTCCGGTTTCATACGATATTGAGGTTCCGCCTGCATTTGTACACGGTAAGTACGCCCAGACCGATTGAAGTCGTTCACATAGAGTGAGCCCATAGTACTTTGTAAAGTGGCATAAATATCGGCTATCAGGACGCCCTGAGAAATTGCCTTGGCTTCATCCACTTCAACAAAAAATTGTGGCACAGTAGGACGAAAGAAGGTATTTATGCCAGTCAGGCGTGGCTCCTTTCTCAGCTCTTCGATAAAACTATTAACCGCACTAGATAAACGCAGAGGACTCGAATCTCCGCGACTTTGCACATAGACTTCAAATCCTCCTGAATTTCCCAGACCACGGATTGCAGGTGGATTAAATGCAATCGCCAGACCATCTGGCTGCATCATGCCAATACCCGTCAATTTCTTAACAATATCTTCAGCTGATGCTGAACGCTCTGACCAGTCTTTGAACGCAACAAACATAGTTGCTGAACTAGTTTTATTACCACCACCTATAAGATCGAATCCATTTACAACAAATTGATGCGATACTGCCGGATCTTTTGCAATAGCAGCTCGTACTGCCTCAGAGGTTTTAGTTGTTCGCGAAAGTGTTGCTCCGTCGGGTAGTATCGTTGCAGCTACCACATACCCTTGGTCTTCAGGAGGAACAAAGCTACCCGGCACTAATTTAATCAAATAAATCGCGATTGCGATGAACCCTATAAATACAAATACACCAGTAATTTTGTGACGTATCGTAAGGTCAACTGTACGGGTATAAAATTCAGTAAATTTACCAAATCCACGGTTAAACGCTCTGAAAAATGCAGACTCTCCATGCGTTTTTTTTAACAAAATGGCGCATAGTGCTGGGGTTAAGGTTAGCGCCACTACGCCAGAAATAACTACAGCCACAGCTACGGTAACAGCAAACTGGCGATATAATTCGCCGGCAATACCTCCAAGAAAAGCTACAGGTACAAATACTGCGCATAGCACCAGTACAATTGCAACAACTGCGCCTGATACCTGTTCCATCGCTTTAATAGCCGCTTTAGTTGGTGATAATTTTTCTTCCTCCATTAAGCGTTCAATATTCTCCAATACTATAATTGCATCATCCACCACGGTACCTATGGATAGCACCATAGCAAAAAGTGTCAGTGTATTAATTGAAAATCCGAATACCCACAAGCCTGCGAAAGTTCCTATCAAAGATATAGGTACCGCAATAATTGGAATCAGTGTAGCTCGCCAGCTTTGCAAGAACAGGTATACAACCAGCACAATAAGTACCATTGCTTCCCCGAGTGTCTTGAGTACCTCCCAAATTGACGCCTTAACAAACAAACTTGTATCGTATGGCACTACATAATCCATCCCCTCAGGAAAGCGTTGTTTAAGCTCATCCATTTTGTCCTTGATAGCATTTGCCGTATCGAGAGCATTAGCACCATTCTGCAGGAAAATAGGAATGCCCGTTCCAGGCTGACCATTAAGTGTGGTGCGCACGTTATAACTTTGCGCACCTAATTCAATACGGGCAACATCCTTAAGATAGAGGACGCCTCGTGAGCCATTTGCACGTATAACTATATTGCCAAATTGTTCCGGTTCCAACAATCGGCCTTTAGCTACAACGGTATATGCCAGCTGTTGATCAGCAGGAGCAGGTTCTTGTCCTATCTTTCCAGAAGCATACTGCGCATTCTGTGACCGAATTGCACTAGCAATATCTGATGTAGTTACCCCAAGCTGGGCCATTCGATCAGGGCGCAACCAAATACGTATGGAATAATCTTGACCGCCGAAAATAGTTGCATCACCCACACCTTTAATACGTTTTAATTCGTCCACTACATTAAGCGTTGCATAATTACTTAAATACAACGTGTCATGCTTAGCCTTGTCTGAAACTAGCATAACAACTATTAAAATGTCGTTAGATCGCTTTTGTACTACAAGACCAGTTCGACGCACTTCATCTGGCAAACGTGGAAGAGCAATATTTACTCGATTGCTGACATTAAAAGTTGCTTGATCAATATCAGTTCCAACTTCAAACGTTGCAGTAATTGTCAATGTGCCGCTAGAATCAGCGCTGGAACTAAAATATAATAAATTCTCAATTCCACTTAACTCTTCTTCAATCGGCGCAGCAACTGTTTTTGCCATGGTTTCCGCACTTGCACCAGGGAAAGTAGCCGTCACCAATACGGTAGGTGGTGCAATTTGTGGATATTGAGCAATGGGAAGCTGAATTGCTGAAGCAACCCCTGCCAAAACAATAATAATAGATAATACAGATGCAAAAATTGGTCGTGTGATGAAGAATTTTGTCATGATAATTACAGTTATTTCTTCCCGACGGAGTCGGTCTGTTTGAGTGATGGTTTATGACTCAAATCAGCAGGGTGTGGTGACACGGGAATACCTGGGCGAAGTTTAATAAGATTATCAATAATTACTTTGTCGCCCGCTTTAAGACCTTCAGTAACTACCCAATTTTTACCAACCCATTTTCCGGTAACGACTGGCTGCATAACAGCTTCATTCTTTTCATTTACTAAATAAACTGCCCTACCAAGATCAGACGTTAATACTGCTATCTGCGGAACAAGAAAAACCCCCTTTTGCTCGCCTGTTGCAATCCGGACACGAACAAACTGCCCTGGTAATAAACGCTGATCTGAATTATCAAATGTTGCACGTAACTGTTGTGTCCCCAAAGTAGGATCAATTCGTCTGGCTGCAAAGTTTAGTTTTCCGCTTTGATCATATTCAGTACCATCCGGTAATATTAACGTTACATTTATTACGTTTTTTTCACTTAGGTATCCTCCGAATCTTTTCAGTTCATTATCAGACAAGCTAAAACCAACCCAAATTGGTGATAATTGAATGATCGTTGTCAGCAAGCTTGTATTCGCTTGTATTAAGACTCCTTCAGAAAGCTGGCGACGACCTGATATCCCTTTCACAGGAGCAGTTACGGTTGTATATGAAAGATTCAATTTTGCATCCCGTACACGAATTTTAGCTTGCTGCAAGGCAGCATTTACAATCGCATTCTCGGACACGGCATTGTCGTATTCACGTTTACTAATTGACTTTGTAGAGAGCAGCTCTTTTAAACGATTTTCTTCACGAATGGTTTGCTCAACCCGGGCTTGTTGTTCAATGAGTTGGGCTTGGGCCTGTGCCAGTGCATTCTGATAGGGAACCGGATCAATTAAGAACATAGGTTGACCTGCCTCAATAGCAGTACCCTCCTGATATAAACGTTTCAGCAGAATTCCTCCCACACGTGGTCGTATCTCAATTTCCTTTGCACCTTCAGTCTGAGCAACTGCTTCAGCACTAATTGGTACGTTTCTAGGTTCAACCGAAATAAAACTAACAGGCATCGCCATTTGTGGAGCGATGTTATTAGAAATTTCCTGATTGTTATTACCACATGCCGCCAGAGCAGCACCAATAATCAAGGTAATGACTATCCTTAAGCAGATTACAACCCGAAAATTGTAATGCCTGCCCCCGTTAGAGTCAGATGACAACATAAATTAATCCCATATTTTTACTAAAATAACTTGCTTACATTCGTATATGTATGTAAGTGTATACATACATTACCGTATGTAAACACTTATCTGAAAAATTATGGCCCGTAAAACTAAAGAAGATGCCGAATTAACGCGAAAAAGCATCATTATCGCGGCACGTGAAGTATTCTTAATCCGTGGTGTTAGCCGTACAACCATGGAACAAATCGCAACCCAGGCCGGCGTCACACGCGGAGCGATCTATTGGCATTTCAGAAATAAAACTGAAATATTCCAGGCTATGCGTGAACAGGTATTTCTGCCTTTAATAGATCGAATGGACGATACACTGCTAGTTGATAACAGCAAAAACCCTCTGGTACGAATCGAGAATTTTTTATGTGGAACAATCCAGCTCCTCAATAATAGCCTCGAAACCAGACAGATTTATGAAATAATGATGATTAAATGTGAATATGTAATTGAATTTTCAGTGGTTTTGCAGGAAATCTTGCTAACATGTTCTGGTATAGAGGAAAAATTACGTTTTACTTATGAGAAAGCAAAAGAACAAGGGCTATTACACCCCTCACATGAACCAGCCCAATTAGCTATTGATACGCAATTGTTTTTCATTGGATTATTGCATATGTGGGTAAAGGATTCAGATGGCAATCATTTTCGAAATAGGGCAATTAAACTAATTAAAGCCCACATGAGGCTCATCATTCGATAAAAACTCATATTAACAGCCTAATTCTTCTTGTAACCCAGCAATTCCTTTCCATTTTAAATGGAACACATAAATTCAACCTTTATTAAGATTCATAAGACATATTCTTATTTTCAATAAATTGATAAAAAATGTCATATAGTTGACCAAATTGATCAGGTATTCTATACTTGACTAAATTAATCATGTATTAGCATACTTTGATTACGCCAACTTCTAATAGTTTAACCTAAGTTAAGAGGCATTTTTATGAGACTAACAACCCGAGGAAGGTTTGCAGTTACAGCGCTCTTAGATCTTGCGATGCAACGCAGCAAAGGACCGGTTAAACTTGCTGAAATCAGCAAACGTCAACAAATTTCACTATCCTATCTTGAACAATTATTCACTAAACTTCGGCAACGAAAATTAGTCGATAGTGTTCGTGGGCCTGGTGGAGGTTATTGCCTTGCTAAAAAAATGGAGCATGTATCGGTAGCCGATATCATCCTTGCTGTTGACGAGCCAATTGATTCGACACAATGTGGCGGGAAAGAAAACTGTCATAACGACAACAAATGTATGACACACGATTTATGGAAAAACCTTAATGCACTTATATTTGATCACTTAGGTTCAATAAACTTGAAACAATTAGTTGATGAACAAAAGCTGAATAAAGAAAATATTATAGAAATTGTAGACATACGTAAACTTACTTCTAATCAAGAGCAAACGTCATCTTCAGCTTGATTACCCCTACAATAAAAATAAGTTTTTTTTATTCACAAATTAGCGAATTAGAGAACAAATAGGAGCAGTAATGGGTATTTCACTATCTGAGAATGCGGCAAAACAAATTCTGAAGAAGCTTGCAAAGCGGGGAAAGGGAATAGCCTTGCGTGTTGGCGTAAAAAAAGTTGGCTGCTCTGGCTTTGCTTACACATTTGACTACGCTGACGAAATACACGCTGATGACCAATTATTCGAGTCGCATAATGCGAATGTAGTGGTTGATGCTAGTAGTCTGCAGTTTCTAGATGGGTCAAATGTTGACTTCGTTCGCGAAGGACTCAATGATTCTTTCAAGTTCGACAACCCTAACGTTGATAATACATGTGGCTGCGGAGAAAGTTTCAGTATGAAAGAACCAATTAAAGTATAGCTAAAGAAATCTCCTACGACTAAATAATACGGGGCTAATAGAATGGGTGCAGTGCTACAAAATCTGATCAACAAACCTTATGAGCATGGCTTTGTCACAGACATTGAATCTGATGTTGCGCCAAAAGGGCTGAATGAAGACACAATACGGTTAATCTCTAGCAAAAAAAATGAGCCCGAATGGTTGCTTGATTTCCGCCTCAAGGCTTATCAAAAATGGCTTACGATGGAAGAGCCTGAATGGTCAAATGTTAGATACCCGAAGATAGACTTCCAGGCAATCAGTTATTATTCTTCACCAAAGCCCAAGAAAAAATTGGCCAGCATGGATGAAGTTGATCCCGAGCTGCTACGTACATTTGAAAAACTTGGTGTGCCAATGTCTGAGCGTGCAGCACTTGCTGGTGTAGCTGTTGACGTAATTTTTGATAGTGTCTCGGTAGCAACTACCTATAAGAAGAAACTTGCTGAAGTTGGTATTATTTTTGGCTCGTTTACTGAAGCCGTTCATTCGCATCCTGATCTTATAAAAAAATATCTCGGTTCTGTAGTCCCAGTTGGCGATAACTACTATGCCGCGCTGAACTCGGCAGTATTTACCGATGGCTCATTTTGTTACATCCCGAAGGGAGTCAAATGCCCTATGGATTTATCAACCTATTTCCGTATTAATACTGAGGAATCTGGTCAGTTTGAACGCACACTTATTATTGCTGAGGAAGGAAGCTCTGTCTCCTATCTTGAGGGTTGCACAGCACCAAGATTTGATACTAACCAGTTGCACGCAGCTGTAGTTGAGTTAGTTGCAATGGATAACGCGGATATTAAGTACTCTACTGTCCAAAATTGGTATGCAGGTGATGAGAATGGCATCGGCGGTATCTATAATTTTGTTACTAAGCGAGGCTTAGCTAAGGGCAAGAACTCTCGTATTTCCTGGACGCAAGTTGAAACTGGTTCAGCAATCACCTGGAAATACCCTTCATGTGTACTGCAGGGAGATAACTCAGTCGGCGAATTTTACTCCGTAGCTGTTACCAATAATTATCAACAGGCGGATACCGGAACAAAGATGATACACATTGGTAAAAACACACGTAGCACCATTGTTAGCAAAGGCATATCGGCCGGGCACTCCAACAATAGTTACCGTGGATTAGTCCGAATTGCACCAACTGCTGCAGGTGCCCGTAATTTTTCACAGTGTGATTCAATGCTGATAGGTGATTTGTGTAGCGCAAGCACCTTCCCCTACATTCAGACGCGCAATAACAGCGCGAAAGTTGAACATGAGGCATCAACATCAAAAATTGGTGAGGACCAATTATTCTACTTTGCTCAACGAGGAATAGGCAGTGAAGAAGCAGTGTCTATGATTATCAACGGATTCTGCAAAGATGTTTTCCAGCAATTGCCGATGGAATTTGCAGTTGAAGCGACCAACCTTCTGGGCTTGAAACTTGAAGGGAGTGTCGGATGATTTATCAAGACAGCAAGACCCTACTTAAGATACGTGGTTTATGCGCAACCGTTAATAATAGCGAAATTCTAAAAGGAATTGACCTTACCATTAAGAGCGGCGAGATACACGCAATCATGGGAACAAATGGCTCAGGAAAGAGCACTTTAGCCAAAGTGCTTGCCGGTCATACTAGCTATGAAATAACAGGTGGCACAGTTGATTTTGAAGGTAAAAATTTGTTTGATTTGGCACCGGAAGAGCGTGCACGAGCCGGGATTTTTCTTGGCTTTCAATATCCTATAGAAATCCCAGGGGTAGCAAATAATCAATTCCTACGCCTTGCATTTAACACCGCGCAAGTACAACAAAATAAAGATGAGCTTGACCCGCTCGAGTTTGATGATCTCGTCAGAGAAAAAATGAAGCTGCTTGAAATGAACCCAGATTTTCTGGACCGTAGTGTTAACGAAAATTTCTCCGGTGGAGAAAAAAAACGTAATGAAATACTACAGATGTCACTACTCGATCCCAAGATAGCTATTCTTGACGAAACAGATTCCGGGCTCGACATTGATGCACTAAGGATCGTGTCTAACGGTGTTAATCAACTCGCAAATAAAGACAATGCAACCATACTGGTTACACATTACCAGCGCATGCTGAACTATATCGTACCGGATTACGTACATGTAATGGACTCGGGGCGTATAGTTAAGACTGGCGGCAAGGAGCTGGCACTGGACCTTGAGAAGCATGGCTACGATTGGGTCAATATCGAAAAAACTGCCGCAGTAGGGGCATAATTATGAGTGTAGGTGCAGATAGCAAGTCTCTTAAGAACTTGCTCCAAGGACAGTCACAACTATCAGCGAGTCCACTTGATAGAGTTAATCAGTTACGAACAAATGCGGTTAACCAAGTAAATATTCTAAATCTTCCGACTAAACATGATGAAGATTGGCGCTTCACTGACATTTCTCCACTGACCAAGATATCTTTCCAGCCAGTACGGGAAGCTTCACCACTCAAAAATTCAGATGTGGAGCACTTCTATCTTACAGAAGCTGTAACTAGACTGGTATTTATTGACGGGATCTATGCACCACATTTATCTACGCAGATAGCAGAACCATTTAAAAAATCTGGTGTAGTGGTTTCAAGTCTGGCAGCAGCATCCTCTGAAAATTTGGCAGCTATAGAATCTCATCTGGGTTATCACACAGAACTTCAGGACAATATTTTTGCAGCACTCAATACTTCTTTTCTACATGAAGGAGCACTGATCATCGTACCGCGGAATATATCGGTTGAGACGCCAATACACCTTTTATTCATTGCTACCCAGAAAGAAGTGTCAAGTCACCCGCGCTGCCTATTGATCGCTGAACCAAATAGCAGAGTGACAGTTATTGAGGACTACGTCACATTGCGGGAAGAAACTTATATTACTAATACGGTGGCGGAATTTGCACTTGCCGATAGTGCGCATGTCAATCATGTACGGATACAGCGTGATAGCAAGGAGGCATTCCATATAGCGAATTGCTCTGTATCACTTGCACAGAAAAGTAACTATCAGTCTGTTAGTATCGCATTTGGTGCCCGTATTTCTCGTTACAACCTCAATGTGTTACTAAAAGGGGAAGGCGCTGAGTGTACAGCTGATGGACTTGCACTGATATCCAATCGTCAGCTTGCTGACACGCATGCCTGTATTGACCATATAAAACCACATTGTACAAGTCACCAATTACACAAATGTATTATTGATGATGCCGCACATGCAGTATTTAATGGGAAAATCATTGTAAGACCGGATGCACAACTTACAAACTCTACTCAGTCTAACCGTAATCTTCTACTAACTTCCAAAGCTAGAATTGATACTAAGCCACAACTCGAAATTTTTGCAGATGATGTGAAATGTGCTCATGGAGCGACTATTGGCCAACTAGATAATGAAGAAATATTTTATCTTAAAAGTCGTGGACTATCTGAAGTTACAGCCCGTGACTTGCTAACATACGCATTTGGCGCTGAGGTTATTGAACGTATACCTGTAGCGTCACTCAAACTTCGGTTGGAACAAGTAGTACATAAACAAACTCAAAGGGACTAGACTATGACTCCCATTGAACCTTCATTGAGATCGTCCGGAACTTCAATGTTCAATGTCGAACAGATTCGCTCTGATTTCCCTATTCTTAAGCTTAAGATCGATGACAAGCAGCTAGTCTATCTTGATAATGCTGCTTCCAGCCAGATGCCAACAGTAGTGATGGACCGTATGCTCAGGTATCAAACTATGGAACACGCCAACATTA